>JAABUK010000992.1_pt1 | contig 56525 bp, 62 predicted proteins | sample 5559141 | NCBI WGS metagenome assembly JAABUK01 (sample SAMN10711869, study PRJNA513367) | rock metagenome | isolation source: Antarctica rocks | place: Antarctica: Victoria Land, Pudding Butte nord | collected 2016-01-03 | reverse complement strand
CCGAGACGTTATGGCTCTTGCGAATAAAGGTACTCATGCTCTACGATAACACGAAAGCAACGCCGAAGCAACAGGAAGCTCCCAGCGGAGCAAGCTCCGGGGCATTAAACCCCAAAAGAGTAAACGTTAGGGATATTGTAGCCGAACGGGCGGCGGGAAGTCAAGGCGGGAACCTACCCCGGCTCGTTCCTCGCCACCCCTCCCGAGACGGGAAGGGTAAGGTCTGTGCAGATTTAGACGGCTCTGCCTCTTGGCATAAGCCTCTGCCAAAACGCACAAGCCCCAAAATTACCCACAGTCCTACCCTTCCCGCTTCGGGAGGGGTGGCGAGGAACGAGCCGGGGTAGGTTCCTAAATCTCCGCCCAGTCTACCGGCAGCAGGGCGGGGTTGTCGGCGGACTGACGGCCCACCTTGGCGAGGTCGCGCCACACGCCGCCAACTTTGACGCGCACAATATCGGCGGTGAAGTCGTTGTTCGTGCCGTCTGCCGTGGAGTTGCTGAAAAGATACGAGCCGACGCCGTAGACATCGGCGGGGACATCGTTGTCCTCGAACTCCCGGATTTTCTGGGGTGTGAAGCCGCCTGTGACCGTGATTTTCACATTGCGGCAGTAGGCGCGGGCGCGGTCCAGCCAGCCGAACGGGACCTGCCAGCTTTCATAGGCGCTGTCCATCGCCCGGCGCAGGGTGAAGACCAACCGAGGGTTAACGCCTTTGTCCAGCCGCCGGTCACCCAGCGGCTCCAACGCTTTATCGCGCAGGGTCCCGCTTGTGTCCGGGCGGACGCCGTACAGCACGTACTTCTGCGCCTGCTCGTGCTGCCCGGCATTGGTCAGCTCCATATACCGCGTGAACAGCACGCGCATCGTTGCCAGACTATCGCCGACGCAGTCATTGTTGAAATCTACCAGCGCGATGCGCGGCACGGCGGCGGGCAGGACGCGGGCGAACTGCAACGCCGTCTCGGCGGTATTTCCCAGAAAGCAGGCAATCGCGGCGTGCGCCACCGTGCCGCCGCCCGCGCCGCCCCACCAGTCGCCCTGCTCGTCGGTAGACACGGAGCTTTTGACAGTATGCCCCGCCGTATGATTGAAAAGCTGCACGGCGATATGGTAGGCGTAGCCATCGCTTGCCTGCACTTCATGGGCATCGAAGCGGGCCGGAAAGAACAACACTTCCTTGCCCCGCGCCGCATGCAGGACTTCGTAGACATTGGTTGCCACACGGGTTCCGCGTGTCAGCGCCCCCAGCGTCGGCGTTTCCAGCGGCGCGAAGTCCCGGTAGCGCCCGCGCACCTTCAGCACCGGCGTCACGGCACGCGGGTCTCCGGCATAGGGAGCCAGAAAGCCGTCCTGCACCGCCGTTACTTCCAGGTTCTCATACGTAGACATCCAGACGCCCGCGTCGTCAAAGTACCCGGTGCAGGCTTTGAGCATCGCCAGCGCCTTGTCCACGCCGACCACGACCGAGAACGGAGCGCGGCGGGTGAACCACTGCATTTCCACGTCCAGGTCGCCCGTCTCCGCCCCGCCATAGGTGTAGCCCTCGCCGGACAGCGCCGACAGCAGGGTCACGATGTTGTCAAAATACTTGTCCGAGTACCACCCCCGCCGCATCCGCTCAGTGTCTAATTTAAACGTGTCAGCCTTGATTCGCGTGCCGTCAAAAATGCTCATGCGTCCTCGTTCGCCGCCGCGCTGCCGAGTTCCTTCCACGCCTTCTGGAAGGCCAGCAGCTCCGGCTTCTGAAACATCGCAAAGACCACCCGCTCCAGCGATGTCTCCGGGTGGGTGTCCAGAAACTCATTGGCCGTAGACAGCGCAATCGGCGCGGCCTGTGCCAGCGGATAGCCGTACACGCCCGTCGAAATCGAGCAGAACGCGATGCTTGTCAGCCCCTTCGCGTCCGCCTTTTCCAGACACGACCGGTAGGACAGCGCCAGCTTTTCCGCTTCTTTGGCCCCGCCGCCCTTCCACACCGGCCCAGCCACATGGAGAATATACGGCTGCGACAGATTGTGTCCCTTCGTCAGCACCGCCGCCCCCGTCTTGGCCCCCTGCGGCGCAACCTTTCGGAGTTCCACCAGCAGATTTTTCCCCGCCGCCCTGTGAATGACCCCGTCAATCCCGCTCCCACCCTGCATCGCCGTATTGGCTGCGTTCACCACCGCGTCCACGTCCTGCTCCAATACGCTCCCGGACACGATTTCGATTTTGCTATTTTGTGTGATCATTGTTTTGCCTTTCGTAGCCAGCGTGTTTTACGGTGTAGGCGCATACACAACTGCCAGAGTCGGTTTTTTTGGTGACTGTGGTAACAGCGACAGGACATGCAATGCATTGTTTATACAGTTGTCGGCACTATAGTTGGCGTACAGATATACGGTCTTGCCATTGTATGATTCTGTGACGAAAGACCGTTTTGGGGGCGGCATGACATCACGAATCAGGTCCACAGAACCATTTGCGCTGTCTTTGTGAGGAACCGGGATGCTCAGGTTTTTGCCCAACACAAATTTGCAAGCCTCCACCAAAACTCCTTTCCAGCTCTTGACGGTGATCTCCATATCATCCGGGAGCCGCAAAAAAGAAGGCTGCGTTTTCATAGCGTTGGAAATGTTTGTGAGTTCAGTCCATTGTCTAGGCGAAGGCGGGGGTGGAGGAATAATTTGACCTTGGGACAGCAAATTGACTTGCTGTTGAAGGCTGCTCAAATCGCTTTCCAGTTGACCAATACGTTGTGCCAGAACGTCTACATCAGGCTGTTCAGGCCAGAACTTGGCGGCGTCCAAATTTTCAACAAGGTAGGCTGCGACTTCGGCTAGGTCATCCGAAGACAAATCAAAAACCTTATTAGGCGCATAATTGGTAGGATCAAACTTTGTGTAGTGATGCCAAACGGTTCCGTTAGTAAGAAACAGGCTTTTTACCTTGAATTGAAATGCATAACTAACCAGTGTTTGAGCATGATTGCCCAATATCTGCGACGAAGATTTCGCTTCGACGATGGCTTTGATTTCGTTGCTGTCGTTGAAAAGTGCATAATCAAGCCGGAGAGAATTTGCACCGCCTAGTGTTTTTTCCACTTCAACCATATTAGGGTTGGCAATGTCCCAGCCCAATGCTTTAAGAACAGGGTCTATTAAGGCCGCTCGTGTCGCCGCTTCGTTGGACCATAACGTTGTTTTGTAAGGAAGAGCTTTTGCTCTTACTTCTGACAGCACTTCTCGCAAGTTGCTGAGTGGGCTTTGAATCTGCATTTGTTTGTCCTTATCCTTTTGTCTTGTCAGTTATCAGCCGCGCCAACGCGGCTTCGTTCCAGCCGTAGCCGACGTCATCATACACTACGCCGGTCACGGTGCGCTGGGTGGTACGGGCGGCGACGCCGCCCATTGCTTCGTAGAAGGCGCGGGCGGGGTTACGGATGTGGGTCCAAAGCATCAGCGTTGGGTAGCCGTCTTCGCGGAGGCGGCGGGCCATTGCGGTGAGCATCTGCCGCCCGAGGCCACGGCCCTGTAGGGATTTGAGCAGGTACAGGGTGTAGATTTCGCCGGGGTATTCGGTGTCGCCGGTGCGCTCAGGGCCGCCGGAGGAGAAGCCGGCAATCGCGCCCGCCTCGTCTTCGACGATCAAGATGCGTGTTTTGCCCTCGGCAATGCGGTTGGCCCAGTCGGCGGCGAATTGGCCGACGGAGAGGGCGTCGAGATGCGCCTGCGGCATGATGCTGGGGTAGGTAGTGCGCCAGGTCGCCACATGAACCCCCGCGATGGCCTGCGCGTCAAAGGGGGTCGCGTCCCGAATGGTCATTGATGGCATATTCCTACTGGCCTTTGAGCGTGCCGACGACGCGGCCCTGAATGATGGTGTCTACATCGGTTGGCAACGGCGGGTAGTTCTGAATGTGGTTTTCGGAATGCAGCCAGCCCGCCCCGCCCTCATAGCGCAGGCGCTTGACGACCTCGCCGCGTGTGCCGAGATGCGCCAGCACTAACTCGCCGTCAGCGGCGGTTTCGACGCTCTTGATGAGCAGCAAATCGCCCTCGTCAATGCCCACGTCCACCATGCTGTCGCCGGTGACGCGCACCAGAAAGTCCGCCATCCCGGCGGGCAGCGTCGTGTCGTGCATATCTTCCTCAGTATCCGACGACTGCTCCGGCGTGCCCGCCGCCGCGAGGCCGCGCACGGGGAGGCGCACCGTGCTAAACGACGGCAGCGGCTCTGCTCGGCGCAGGGGGGTGGTCTGGAACGTCCGGGCCGGTTCAGCGACGGCAGGCGCTTCGGGCGGGGCTTGCAGGCCGAGGTCGCCGGTAAAAATGTAATGCCCCTGTGCAAACCAGGCATTGATTTGACCGGGAGAAGCCGCTTCGGTTAAGCGGCGGCATTCGTTTGTCTTGGCGCTCATGTTGTCGCAGGCATGAAGGACAAATGCCTCGGCGGTGGCCGGACGCTGTGCGGCTCCCCATTCGGCGAGGCCGTGATGGGAAAGGATTAAGTTAGCCAGCGCAAGCTGCAAGTCTTCGGAGAAGCCGGGGATTTGCTCTGCCGCCCGGCGTACCAAATAGGCCCCGTCGTTAGTGTGGCCGACGCAGGTTCCGGCTACGGTGAACGTGCCGAACGCGAGGCCGTGGTCCATTTCGTCCAGCTTGCCGATGTCATGCAGCATCGCCCCGGTCAGGAGGAAATCACGCCGCAGAAAAGGCAGTCTCAAGCAGGCATCATCACACAAGTGGGCAACTTCCAGAGAGTGTTCCACCAGCCCGCCCCGGTAGGCATGATGGTGGCCCTGCGCGGCGGCAGCCTGCGTGAATTGCTTCCAAACGCCCTCCTTTTTAAATATGGCTTGCAGCAAAGCGGCAAGAGTTGGCTCCTGCACGGAGCGTAGCAAGGCCCGAAACTCTTTGACATGAGCGGTATGGTCAGGCGGAAACGGGGGCAGAAACGGTGTGATGTCGTCCGGCGTGTCAGTAGCTTCAAATCTGTCAATTATCAGCTCGCCAGCGTACTTGGCAGTCCTGTCAACAAAGCCAGTTGCCTGAATAAACGTGCATTCCCGCAGCCGTTCCAAATCGCCATCTGCTGGCGTCCATATCTTCCCTGACCGGATTAGGACGCTGTCATTCAGAGTCATTCTGACCTTCGGCTGATTATTTTTGCCTTCCGTGACATGGTTGCAAAGGAATAAGCGATCTTCGAAAACATCGCCGGGGTTGAGGTCATTAGGAATAGTGTTGGACACGCGCAGGGTCTCCTTGTCGGGTTCTCTTTGTGATACACTCACGTTGGAGCGCGGGAAACCGGAAACAGTGGCGCTAGTTTACCCGAAAAGAGGCGGCGGCAGGCCCTAGAGACCTACCGCCTTGTTCGCTCGTCCCTCGGTCACAGGGTCCTTCCTAAAGGAAGGATAAGGAACCAGAGAGGAGGCCCCCCCGCCCCAATAATGGGGAGCCAGAGCCGGACAGGAAGGGCCTTCTCGTCATTCTCTGGTTCTCCGCCCATCGACAGTGGTGGGGGCTAGGGGGTCCACTCCGTGTCCGGTCTAAAGAAAGGTAGGTCACAGCTCCGCCTGCGTCACCGTGCCGTCGGCGTCGCAGGAATACAGAAGCGGCTTGTCATCGGCCACGGTCTCTAAATGCACCGGGCGGGACCAGAGTTTTTGGATGTTTTTCAGCACCCGCTCCGTGTAATCGGGGTCCAGCGCTTTGCCGTCGTAGGCGTGCTTTAAATACATCTCGCCGCGCCGCCGCCAGTCGCCGTCTTCGACGGTCAGGACCGGCTGACCGAAGTTTGTCATCGAGTCCACGATGCTGTCCCGGACGCGCCGCCAGTCGGTGTCCTGCACGACCCACATCTCCTCGCCATCTACTTCTTCTAGCTTGTAGGTGTATAAGTCCAGCTTCTTCACTAACCCTTCGGTGAGATACTTCCGCAGGAAGGTCACATCGTTGTCTTCTTCGCAGACCTGGAATATCTTGGCGCGGCCCTGCCCCTCGGGGCGGGCGATGGTGCGGCCCATCCAGTCCAGGTCCTCCTCGTCGCCCGGCTCCGTGTGGCCGTCCCAGCGGCGCTCGATGTCTTTGAGTATCTGGAAGCCGACATAGTAGGGGTTAATCTGCATCTTGGACCCCGACGGGGACAGCACCGATGAATGCAGCCGCCGGAACTCCCAGTGTTCTTCCGAAGTCAGGTCCAAAGACTCCAGAATCTTCTCGTGCCAGTACGACGCGAACCCTTCGTTCATGATTTTGGTTCGCATCTGCGGCAGGAAGTACAGCATCTCCTCGCGGATAATCTGCAAGATGTCCCGCTGCCATTCGGTCAGGTCGCGGCCATACTCAATCAAAAACCGCAGCAGGTCCTTTTCAGGTTCTTCGGGGAACTTGCGGGCACGGGGGCGGGGCCGCTCGCCAGCGCCGGCGACTTCCCAGATGTCGTCGTAGTCGGTGCGTCCCGGTTGCCCCGCCCGCAGGCGGTCTTCCTCGTGCTGCTCCGGCGTCTTGCGCCGCAGGGCCGGGGCGGTGGGGTCAAAATGCTCCTCAATCGTCATCACCGTGTCTAAAAAGTCTTCGACCACGCGCCAGCCGTGTTCCTGCTCATAGCCGCGTATCCGCTCGGCATGAAGCCGCATCTGCTCCACCATCCGGCGGCTTGTGTGGGCAAAATACGTGTTATACTTGAAAAAGTGGCAGTGGCCCAGGACGTGCGCGACCACGAACTTGTGCGACAGCATGGAGTTGTCTTCGACGAGAAATGCCTGACACGGATCGGTATTAAAGACAATCTCATAAATCTTCGACATCCCATACTCATACGACGTCTTCTGCCGGTGGTAGTCCCGGCCAAACGTCCAGTGCGAGAACCGCGCTGGCAGCCCGTAAGCTCCCAGTTCATAGATGACGTGCTGGGGCACAACCTCAAAATGGGTCGGATACGGGTCCAGGCCAAACTCTTTTGCCTGCGCCCAGATCGTCTCCATCCACCCTTCCAGTTCCATCGCCTCGGCAGAAGAAAAAGACATGGTTGTTCTACTTTCTACAATTTTGCGGGTTATGGATATGGCAACGGGGCCGGGTTCACCATGTCAACAAGCTGCCATTGCTGCTTTCCATAATAAATCTGAGAGGCTAAATTGTCGGCTTCTTTATTGCAGAAAAGTTCACTGGTAACAAACTTGTATGCTTTTTGAGCGTAACGGTCGAAACGCCCCGCAGATTCTTCCAAGCTAATGCCAAAGGAATCGTGCATAGCAACGATAATATCAAGAATATGCTCCAAGCGGTCTAAATCGTCTAAACTCATGGTCATTTCTTCTGTCATCACTTCATGCCTGCAATGCTGATTCAACAAGGAGAGAGTCCGGCCTCAGCGGCAATCACGTTACCGCCTAGCGCCCGCGTAGCGCAATGCCTCCTCAACATCCTCTGCGGTCAGATGCGGGTAAACAGCCAGAATGTCCTCCCGGCAGGCTCCCGATGCGACCAATTCCAAAATAAACTCCACGCTAATGCGCGTTCCCCGAATGCGCGGCTTGCCCCGCAGCGTCCGACACAATATGGCTATTCATAAACTTCTCACTTTCCCAAATACGAACGATAAGACTATCTTGCGGCCAGCACCGGGGACATCCGGCTGACCAGCGTTTCCAGTGCGGCGTACAGCTCAGAAGCACTCTGGAACTCGTGATGCGTTGTTTTGATTTCTTCGGTGTGTGGGTCTAGGGCATGAAACTCACTGAAGCCGTAGTCCCAGATTTCAACGGTCGCCTCGCCGGACTCAGCAAAGAAGTCCGCGTAAGTTCCATTTCTGGCAAAGCCCTCGGGGAGAAAGACAGTGATTTTGTCATTTGCAAGTCTCGCTCGATTTGCCTCAATCCAGCGGACGAAAAGCTGCGTGTAATTTTCTGTCATGGCTGCTTCACTTTCGTTATCACAAGGCTGTCCACAGTGGGCAGTTCGGTCACAAGTATTCCCTTGTTGAGCGCATTCCGGCCACGCGGGCTATTGAGACCATAAATGATAAACCAGTCCTCACGACCGCCGGGGGCTATCTGCCGGTCGTCCACATTGAACTCTGCGAAGACGCTTCCCGCATCGGCGGCCAGAAAGCCGTCCGGGTTCGGCGGCAGCGTGACGTGCTTCATTTCGCGGCCATCCAGATTGGGCTGCACACGTCCTGCCGCCGCCATTGCGTCGTACTCGGCACGGCTCATCCACTTTCCAACGCGAACGATGCTCAAATAGTCTGGCTTTCCTGCGCTTCCCGAATCATGGCAACAAGAATGCCCAAAATCTGCTCGGGCTGGGAAATATGATACTCTGTTTCATCCAGGGTCACAGTCTCGCCGGACAGCCGCAGGAACTTCCAGCTACTGCCGGTTGTAATGGCTCCGAACAAATGTGGGAGTTCCGTGCCTCGACGGGCGTTGAACTTTTGAGCAGCCATTAACTCGGCGATGCACTGACCGATGCCGGATTTTATATTGTCATTTTTAGCTTCCACGACAGCAACAACAGGAGCCTGCACAGAAAGCTGCAAGGGCGATAAGCTAAACAAAAAATCGCACATGCCGCTCAATCCCGCCTCGGCGTCTACGGTAAAATCAACACCGGAAAAGAGGCTGATTTGCCCCCCGAAATGACGCCGCGCTTCCATGAGAACAGGTGAGATGATGAGTTCGGAGCGGACTTTCTCCGTGCTGACATCCAGAGCCAGCGGCACGGCCTCGGCCAGCGTATCCCGCAGATAGGGACTGAGCGCAATCGGAGCCGCGTCCGCAAACGTACCCGGTTGTGCTTCAACGCGCAGCCCGAATTGCTGAATAAGACCATCCAGAGTGAAGTTGTTGTAAGCCATAGTTTGTTTTGCTGTTACTCGAAGGGCCAGTAAAAGACTTTTTGCTGGCCTGCGCTGGCGTCGGTGACATAAGGCGAGAAGTTTTGAGCGCGGCTTTTCTGGTAAACGGCGCGTGCTGCCGAAATTTGGGCACGGCTGCCGACGTAATCTTCTGTGCCAATCCAAAAAGTTCGCCCGCCGGGACTGAGTTTCAGGCGCTGCCAGGCTTTGAGTTCCCGCTGGGCGTCTGGGCTGCCGTGCGGAGCGTAGACTTCCTCGTGCGAAATGCCGTCCAGCAGAGACGGGAACGAAACACCGCCAGTCTTTCCCAGACGGGTGATTGGGCTGGTCGCGTTCTGCATCAAAATTAGCAGCTTCGGGTACTTTTGACGCAGTTGCCGCACCAGGTCCAGCCCACCCTGACGGCCCGAAGGACTGCACGGACCATTGTCATCCTGCGGGCCATGCTCGACGATCTCCAGATTATCCAGATAAAAGCCGTCCACCCCCTGCGCCACCAGACGCGGCGCGATGTAATCTAAGACCAGATGGTGATAGGCGGCGTTGCCGAGGTCCATCCAGGTTTCATCGGGGTAGCCCTCATACGCCCCGCGCCGCGCTGCCCGATTGTCTTTGCCGGACATAAACCCGGCAGGGACGTGAGACCAATAGGTACGGAACGTCTCCATTGCCCCCAGATTTAAGTAGCTGATGACACGGTTCTTGCCGCCACCTTTGAGCAAAGCGATCTGTTGAGGCGTGAAGCCCTGCAAACCGGGGTCGGCATCAATGTTGATAATGCGAAAGTTCCGGGCCACCCGCGACAGGCTGCCCATTTTATCCGCAGAGCCGTAAAAAGACACCCAGGGAGCCGACGACGGAAACCCGCGCCCCGGCCCGACCTGCGGCACACTGCTGACGCCAATTCGGCAGCAAAGCAGCGCGGCAGCCACGGCAACAAAGCCAATCAAAAGTGCTTTCAATGGGCAATTTCCGGGTGCCCTTTGGCGAAGAACTTTTTCAGGGCGGGCCAGACATCTTCTTTGTCGTTGATCTTGACCAGCACCACACGCGGGTCGCTCTTGAACGCCTCTTCATACGCCTGCCCGAGCGGGGCGAAGCCGAAGGACGACTGCCAGGCGTCGCTGCCGATTTCGCCGTAGCCGATCAAGTTGCACATCTGACTCATCCGCTTCATCAGATCCACGCACTCGGCATCGCCCCAGTTGTAGCCGTCGGAGAACAGGAACGGGTAGATGTTCCACTCACGCGGATTATAGCGCTTGTCGATAATGTCCAAAGCCAGCCGGTAGGCGCTGCTCATGCGGGTCCCGCCACTTTCGCCGAGGCCGAAAAAGTCGTTTTCGGAGACTTCTTTGGCCTCCGTGTGGCAGGTGATAAACACAATCTCGGTGTTGGTGTATTTGGTGCGAAGAAACTGCGTCATCCAGAAGTAGAACGAGCGGCAGATATACGCCTCGAACTCGCCCATCGACCCCGACACATCGCGCATAGCGAACACGACAGCGTTGCGCTGCGGCTCCGTCACCAGCTCATAGTTCTTGAAGCGTTTGTCTTCGGGGCGCACTTCCCATTTGTTCGGGTTGCCCAGCCGTGAGTTGCGCCGGTAGGCTTCCAGCAGGGTGCGCTTGCGGTCCAGATTAGACGCGATGCCCCGGCGCGTGATGGTGTTGAACTCGACGTGTTCGGACAAAATCTGCTTGACGCCTTTGTCCTCTAAATCGGGCAGAGACAGGTCTTCAAACACCATCTGCGCCAGCTCGTCCAGCGTGAACTCGGCCTCGTAATAGTCTATGCCGGGGTCCTGCCCGGCCTGCTTGCCGACGCCCTGCCCATCTTTGTCCGACGGGGCGCGGCCTAAGACGTCGCCGGGCTTCGTGCCGCCGCCGCCCTGCCCCACCCGCTCGCGGTCATGCGGGTCAAAGCGGATGCGCGGCAGCTCCAGCCCGCGCACGGGGACTTTGACGATTTTGCCCCGGTCGGCGGTGATGATGTCCTGTTGCGAGATGATCTCGCCCAGGTTTTCCTTAATGACTTCCTTGATTTTTTCGTTGTGCCGCGCCCGGTCGCGGTCGGCGCGGCGGTGCAGGTCCCACGAGTCTGTGGACAGCGAATACAGCGGATCGGCCATCAGTTCACCCACTTTCTTGATCAGCTTGATTGCGCCTCGCGCCGTTCAGGGACCTATGCCCGCGTGCCCCAATTCCCGTTTCCCCGCGTATCGGTCGGGGCTGCGCCGTCGCGGGCGGCGACAATCTGCTTGACGGCGAAATACTCGGAAATGTTGTCGCTGGTCACGACCCCCACCAGCTTGTCATCCTGTGCCGGGTCCAGCACCAGCAAAGCCCCACCGTTCATCGCCTGCAAGAGCGGCAGCGTCTCGGCCAGGTCATCGTCGGGGGCGGCCCGCGCAAACTCGCGGGACATCGAGCCGGACACATAGCCCGACGGCCCTTCCTGCGCCAGCCCGCGCAGGAGGCCGTCGCGGGTCAGGAGACCCATCACCTGCTCGCCGACCAGCACGGGGAAGTTGTGCTGCGCCGTGTCCAGAAGCACATCGGCGGCTTCTTTGAGAGTGTTGCCGGTCGTCAGTGTCCGCACATCGGTCATCATGGCTTTTCGCACCGGAACGCCTTCAATCAGCGCGGCCTGTTTGTAGACAAACGCCTCCTGCCCCGCGCCGATATAGATAAAGAACGCGATAAACATCAAAAACCACATCCCGCTGAAGATCGCCCAGATACCCGCCACAATGGCAATGCTCTGCCCGATAGACGCCGCAATCGCGGTTGCTTTTTCGGGGGCCATCCGCAGGGCCAGCGCCGCCCGCAGCACCCGCCCGCCGTCCATCGGGAAAGCCGGGATCAAATTAAACAGCACCAGCCAGACATTGGCTTTCAGAATGCTTGCCACAAAGCCAATCCCGCTTCCGGCGCTCAGGTGCAGCAGATCGGACGCCAGTGGCAGCTTGCCCTGCACCCCCAGCACCACGGCTAGGAGCAGCGCAATCAAGACATTGACGGCAGGCCCCGCTACGGCAATCGCCAGCTCCTGCCGGGCGGCAGGCCGCTTTTCAATCCGGGCGACGCCGCCTATCGGGTACAGCGTGATGTCCGCGACGGGGATGCCATAGCGCAGGGCGACAATGCTGTGCCCCAGCTCATGCAGGACGACGCACAAAAAGACGGCCAGCACATAGCCGACGCCGAGCAGCCGGGCATTGGCGGGGCTTGCCACATAAATCCACAGCAGAAACAGCAGAAACGTAAAGTGCAGGCGGATCGGAATGCCTGCCACGGTCGCAATACGCGGCGCAGACAGGCCCCCCGACGGCGACGGCGGGGCAGGCTGATGAGTTGATTGATTGTTCGATTGAGTGTTGGGTTCGGGCATAATATGTTTTCTGAGTGAGCTATCGTGAGCGATAGGAACACGGGGCTGAACCCCCATGCTTTGAAAAAGCAATTCCCCGCCTGCGCGGGCATAGGATTAGGCACTCTTCGTCTTTGATTTTCGCCCGCGCAGGCGGGGGCTTGCCCTTTTAAAGCACGGGGGTTCAGCCCCGTGTTCCCGTATTTCTTTCTCCCCTACTCCGCAAACTCCGTCATCATTTCCGGCGGCATACAATCGGGCGTACCGGACTGCTCGGATTTACGGATGACGCTGATCGTGCCGTCCAGTTCCAGAAACGCATAGCGCACATCGTCCAGCGTGATCATATTCTGCCCGCGCAGGCCCGCGTTCAAGTCAGGCCGCGAGACAGCATATTTTTTCAGGTTATCTTCCAGCAGCTTGCCGTTATGCACCAGCAAAATCGGCTGCCCTTCCAGCGCGAGCCGCGCTTTCGGGCTTTTGGCTGCCCAGCGGTTCAGCGCCGTGGACATCAAAAGCAGCGTGATTGCCCCAGCGAGTGCGCCGAGAACGGAGTTGTCTTCGCCAATCATGGCGTTCTGCACAATGTTAGAGAGCAGAAAGACTATCAAGAGGTCGAACGTCGTGTTCTGCGTCAAGTCCCGCTTGGACAGAAACCGAAACGACAGCAGCAGGGCGGCATAGATCAGAACCGGGCGGAGGATTTTCTCCAGCCACGACGGCTTCGGCAGCAGCATCTCGTGCCACGGGATATGAAACAAGTTTTGAAAAATCGCGTGTTCCAGTGAGTGTTCCTCCGGCGCGTCTTAGCGCCCCAGCAGTGCATTAATTGTCCAAACGGCTTCGGGCAAACCCAGCGGCGAAAGGGTCTCTTCCCCGGCCAGTCGGGTGACTATACTGTACCCGTTCGGCGTCGGGTCCCGATGCACCACCACAGAGTTTTCGCTGACCAGCACCACCCAGTAGTCGGCGATGCCTGCGCGGGCATACAAGTTCGCCTTGCCGCCGAGGTCATAAACCGCCGTGGTATGAGAAACTTCCACTACAAGGGCAATTTCCTCCGGGGCGGGGTGACGCTCTTGATAGTCGGCTCTTGCGCCGCGCACCACAGTAAGGTCCGGGATAGGTTCTGTGTCGAATGCTAGATGAACCGCTTTTTCCTCACGCACAAGCAGCGGGGGTTCCAGCGCAGTTCGGAGCATATGCGCGACTTCATCCGCAAGATAACAGTGCTGTGGTCCGGGCGGCATCTTGACTATAATCCTTCCCTGAATGAGTTCGAGCCGCTTGTCATCCCCGAACACCCCGGCGTCATAGGCTTTGTAGTAGGCATCTACCGTCCAGTGAAACTCCGCGTTCCGTTCCGGCAGGAGCGCAGAGATAATCTTGCCCTCCGCCGGGGGCCGTTCCAATGTCACTGTCATTACTGTGCCTCCTCCACTCCTCCCAGCAAATCGTCGATTGTCCAAACCGCCTCGGGCACGACTAACGGCGAAAGCGTCTCCTGCCCGGTCAGGCGTGTCACGGTGCTATACCCTTCGGGTGTCGGCTCCCGGTGAACGACAATGGCGTTCTCATTCACCAGTGCTACCCAATAGTCGCTGATGTTCGCCTCGGCATACAGCAGGGCCTTTTCCCCTAAGTCGTAACTTGCGGAAGAAGACGCCACTTCCACCACAAGCACAGCGGCCTCTTGTGTGGGATGCTGACTGCCATAATCTGCCTTTCGCGTAAACATGATGTCAGGAACCGGCTCGCCGTCGAGCGCGAGGCGCAAGGGGCATTCCTCGCAGACAAAAGCAGTTGGCTCAATCGCCGCACGCAGACGCCGCGCCATCCGTCGTCTTAGGCCCGTATGAGGTCCCCCCTGTGACATCTTCTCAATAATCCTTCCATGTATCAGTTCGAGCCGCTCCGGGTATTCGAACACGCCCGCATCGGTCGCCCGTTCGAGGGCGTCCACCGTCCAATGGTACGGGGCGGGGGCAGCCTCGGATTGATTTGCCTCCGGCTCTTCAACTTTCGGTCGTTCAAGCAGTGCTGTTGCCATCTTTTTCTCCGCGTTTTCTTAGGCTATCTTTTCTCTGGGGAAATTGACGTTATCTTCCCAATATTGCGAGTCGCTGGCGACTTCTTCCAGAAACGAGTGCGGCGTGTGCATCGTGCAATCCGGGCAATGGAGCCAGACGCCCGGATGTTTCGCCAGAAGAAATGACCACAAGTTCATGACGTCTCCCGCAAGGCAATTTGCTTCTATTTCTGAGCCGCCCCAAGTTTCCACAAGATCATCAAAAAGTGTCATCGTCAAGCGAATGAATCTATCGTTGTAGCTCCATTTGGCTCTCCACTCAAACCAGGAAGGATTGGCAGGATGAACGACTTCCATGTTTGGAAACAGCAAAAGCGTCGCCGCAATGTTCTTTGCGGGATGCTGAGAAATCTCATCAACAAACTGGCTGTCGGTTGGCTCATCCATCTGCTCAGGGCCTGGGGTAAATGCCCAGTCCCTGAGTATGATAGGAGTTGTCAGTAAGGTTGATTGGCTTGATGTCATAGCGTTACCGGTTCAGCAGCGTGCCGACGTACTTCAAGAGTTCGTTGGCGGACTGTTCGGTGTAGCCCTGGTCTTTCACCAATCGGTCTACCACGTCGTTGATGCGGCGTAATTGCTCCTGATTGGGCGTCTTGGTGCTGGTCGTGATCTTGACGATGTCTTTCAGGTCGGCGAACAGCTTTTTCTCCAACGCTTCTTTCAGGCGCTCATCAGAGCCGACGCCGAACGCGCCGCCCCGGCGGGAAACGGACGCGACGGAGCGCATGATGCCTTCGCGGAACTCGCGCTTGGCGTTCTCGGAGACGCCGATCTGCTCTTCAATGGAGCGCATCAGGCGCTCGTCGGGTTCCACGTCGTCGCTCGTAATCGGGTCCTTGACTTTGGTGCGGTTGCAGAAGGCGTCTACGTTGTCCAGGTAGTTGTCCAGCAGCGTGGTGGCGGACTCTTCATAGGAGTAGACAAAGGCCCGCTGCACTTCTTTTTTCGCCAGCTCGTCGTAGTCTTTGCGGGTCTCGTCGATGAAGCCCAGCAGACGCCGATGCTCTTCCTCGTTGGTGGTATGTTCTTGAAGGCCATCGCGCATGGAGCGCAGAACATCGATGGGCGTGACATAGCCTTTGCCGCCCTTGACCAGAGCCGCCGAGAGGCGGTTGATGACAAAGCGGGGGGAAACGCCGTTCATGCCTTCGTCCATGAACTCCTCCTGCAACTCCCGGATGTGCTTCTGATCCCAGTCGCCCACCTGCTTTTCGCCGTCGTACAGCTTCAGCTTGGTCATCAGGGACAGCCCCGATTTCCGGGACGGCTTTAATCGGGTCAGCAGGGCGAACATGGAGGCCGTGCGGAGCGTGTGCGGGGCGATATGCACAGCGGACAGGTCGGCGCGGTCGTCGGAGAGCTGCGACTGCCCGATCAGCTTCTCGTAGATTTTGATTTCTTCCATGAGCCGCAGGTTGTAGGGGACACGGACGACGAAGATGCGGTCGATCATCGCCTCGTTTTCTTTGTTGCCGAAATACGAATTGTACTCGTACTCGTTGGTGTGCGCCAGCACAACTAAGTCAGCGTAAATCAGCGCGAAGCGGGAGGCTTTGATGGTCTGCTCGCCCGCGACGGTGTTCAGCTCATATAGAAAGCGTTTCTCGGCTTTCAGCATTTCGATAAACTCGATCACGCCCCGGTTGGCGATATTCAGCTCGCCGTCAAAGTTGTACGCACGTGGGTCGGATTCGAGGCCGTACTCAGTGAGCGCCTGAATGTTGACGGAACCCGTCAGTTCGGCCACATCTTGACTCTTTGGGTCGGCGGGCTTGAATGTGCCGATGCCGCGCCGCTCGCGCTCGGACAGGGTGATGCGCTGCACGGGCACATCTTCAATGCGCCCGTCCCACTCATGGCTCAGGCGGTAGCGGCAGACGGGGCACAAATCCCCCTCCACATAAACCCCCAGCTCCCGCTTCAGGTCGTCGCGCAGGTCTTCGGGGATGAGGTGCAGCGGCTCCTCGTGCATCGGGCAGCCGGTGATGGCGTAAATGCCGCCGCTGTCGGCTTTGGAATACTTTTCCAGACCCTTTTTGAGCAGCGTGGAGAGCGTAGACTTGCCGCCGCCGACCGGGCCGACGAGCATCAAAATCCGCTTGCGGATGTCCAGGCGGCGGGCGGCGGGGGCGAAGTATTCTTCGACAAGGTGCTGCAAGGTCTTTTCCATGCCGAACAGCTCGCCCTCAAAGAACGTGTAGGTAGTAGGCTTGCCTTCCGGGCCTGGCACGCACCCGGCGGCGGCAATCATGTCGTACATCCGGGCATGCGCGAGGTCGGCGACGCGGGGGGATGCGCCGACAATATCCAGATAGTCCTTGAACGTGCCTTCCCAGTGGAGCGTGTCCACAAGGGTTCGATGCTGCTCGGCCTGTTTCAGAATGTCCCAGTTGCTCAATTCCTTGTCCTTTCCGCGTCTGATACGTTGCAGATGACTTCAAAATGACAAAGCCCCGGCGCTCGTAGCTGTCTACAAGGTCGCCGAGGCCGCAAGATCGGAAGTGCCGTAAAAAGAGTGCATGAAGAGTGAACGTTATCCGCCCGCGCTGCCTCGGATGATCCGCAAAAAAACGATCCGCCTGTGAAGGTGCATAAGTGATGTGCGACAGACCGTCATTGTCCGTGTGTCCTGCCTCCTCGCCGGGCACGCTGGCTCGGCGAGTTGGGTATGTGCGTGGGAGAGTGGTAACTCTATTGTACCATGCTTTTTTGCTTCTGTTTGTTTTCTTTTACGATGAAGCTGGACGATTCGTTTCCGACGGGTCGGGCCGCAGGTGATGCCAGAGCCAAAACGCGAACAGGGCCACAAGCACGACTGTCACGGCAATATCCGCCTTTTGCAGCCAGGCATGAACCTGGTTCCAATGCTCCCCCAGCTTCGTCCCCGCCCAGGCCAGCAGGTAGCAGAACGGCAGTGCGCCAATGAACGTATAGGCGCAGAACTTGACGAAGTTCATCTGGGAAATGCCTGCCGGCAGCGAGATAAACGTCCGCACAATCGGCAGAACGCGGCTGATCAGCACCGTCCATTCCCCATACTTCTGAAAAAAGTGATCGGCCTTATCAATATCGCGCTTGCGAATCAGCACAAACTTGCCGTACTTTTCCAGAAAAGGCCGCCCGCCGATATGGCCGACCCAGTACGCGGCAATAGAGCCAAGCAGGTTGCCAAACGCCCCGACCAGCGCCAGAACGTGCAGATTAAACCCCCGCGCCGGGTCCGTCACAATCAGCGACCCGGCAAACGGCATAATCGCCTCGCTCGGGATAGGGATACAGGCGGATTCGAGGGCCATCAGCAAAAGCACGCCGGGGTAGCCCGTCGCGCCGATAAAATGCGTGATCCAGTCAATTAAATGCTGCACGAGTTGATGGTGTCTCCTGAGTTTAGATAAAGCCATTGGCTAAAGCTTGCGGGCATTATACCACCCGCAGGCAAGTGGCCCCCCCGCCCCAATTCTGGGGAGCCAGATTTCGGATAGGATAAGAGAAGAAAAGAGGGCGCGGCAAGCAGCGCCCCTACTCTGGCTTCCCCCAGAACTGGGGGTTAGGGGGCGATCTTCGCCCGTGCCAGCGTTTCCGCCCCAGCTTTATCGTCGGGGGCCAGTCTGCCCTCTACGACTTCGTTGGTCAGATATTCTTTGACCTGCCCCAGTTGTTTACCCGGCTTGAGGCCGAGGCGGGCCATCAGTTCCTGGCCGTCTAATGGAGACGTGAGCGCGTTGATGTCTTCGGCTTCCTGAATGGGGGCCATGCGGGCGCGAAGCTCGACGCCCCGCGAAATGCCGGTGCGCTCGGGGGCGAGGGCGGAGACGTCGGCGCGGTTGATCTCAAACAGGTCGTCGAGATGCGGGCCGAGGTCGCGGATGAGGCGGCGCACGGCGGCATCGGTCCATGTGGGGCGGTAGTCGCCAATTCTCATGTGCTGGGCGACCAAAGTAGACACGGCGGCAATGATGTCGTTCGGGTACTTTAGGCGGTTCAGGAAGCGCCGGGCGATTTCGGCGCCGCGCTCGGCGTGGCCGTAGAAATGCACCTTGCCGTCCTCGCCGACAGCCTTTGTGGGCGGCTTGCCGACATCGTGCAGGAGTGTTGCCAGCCGCAGGGTCAGGGACGCCTCGGCGGGCAGGTTGCCGAGGGCGATGAGCGTATGCTCCCAGACCGGGTAGGCGTGGAACTCGTTTTGCGTGACCCCCACCATCGCCGCAAGCTCCGGCGCGAACCCCTCTAGCAGGCCGCTGTCTTTCAGCAGATTCAGGCCCAGCGGGGCGCGTTCGGTCAGCAGCGTTTTGGAGAACTCCTCCCGAATGCGCTCTTTGGAGATAATCGCCAGGCGAGGCGCGGACTGCCGGACAGCTTTCCAGGTGAACGGCTCAATCGTAAAGCCGAAGCGGGCGGCGAAGCGCACGGCACGGAGCATTCGAAGGGGGTCGTCTTCAAACGTCACTTTCGGGTCGGTCGGCGTCCGCAGGATGCCCGCCTCTAAATCGGCATAGGCATGGCTCAGCGGGTCTATGATTTCGCCCGAATGCAGGTTTTGTAGGAGCGTGTTGATCGTGAAATCGCGCCGGGTGGCGTCCTCGGCCAGCGTGCCGGGGCGCACCGAGTCTGGCTTGCGGCTGTCGGCGGCGTAGGACTCAATGCGGGCAGTCACGAGTTCCACATCGCGGCCCTGCACCACGATCATGGCCGTGCCAAAGCGCGGGTAGACCACCGGCTCAAAGTCCGCCGCGCCGTGTTCGCGGAAGAAATGGGCCAGCGCCAGCGCGTCGCCTTCCAGCACGAGGTCAATGTCTTCATGGGCGCTCGGCTTGCCCAGAACGCGGTCCCGCACAAAGCCGCCAACCAGAAACAGCCGCCCGTCGTACTCGGTCCCGCGTGTCGCGTCCCGCAAAATCTCAAGGATGGTTTCGGTGTCGATAGCTTCCATAGGGGGATTGTACCCGGTGCGGAGGAGGGCCTGGCACTAGAAGTGCCAGTCTATTTGTAAACGGAAAAAGTCGCTCCGCGACTCAGGGCAGGGCCACGCAGGCCATTTCTGTTCTTATCCGTAGTCGCGGAGCGACTTTTTCCGCTTACTATTAGCCCGGCTCTTCAGAGCCGGGTTCCCCTCCCCATCGGGTACACTGTGCCTACCATGCTCAAACAGTTTATTCTCCAAAGCCTGACTCGCGGGCTGAAAACCGGCGTCGTCCTTGCCGCCGCCACCAATGCCGCCATTATGGTGGCCTCCGACCGTGAAACCGGCTCGCCCTGGGCCGCCCTCAACTGCGTCGCGCATATCGTGGACGGCGATGCCAAAGAACAGCCAGTAGACTACGCGCCCCGCGAATCGGCCATAGGCGTCTTTATCAACGGCACGGCTATGTGCGCGTGGGGCGTGCTGTATGAAGGCGGCTTGCTGCTTGTCAAGGGCAAAAGCAGCTCGCTGACGGCGCTTCTCGCCGCCGCCGGGGCCTATTTTATTGACTACAAGCTCGTCCCTAAACAATACACGCCTGGCATTGAGCAGCGGCTGTCGCACCGCTCCGTGCTGGTCTCCTACGCCACCTTCGCCGCGATGCTGGCCCTCTCGCCGCTGTGGAACCCGGCAGTGCCCTCAGAAGACAGCTAAGAAGCCGCTGGATGGTCCCCTAGCCCCCAATTCTGGGGGAACCAGATAATTAGGAGTAAGCCCATCCTGTCTTAAATGGCTGGGGTGAAGTTCTCCGGGGCCATCTGACCACCTTACCAGCCGAGGCCAAACGAGTCTTGGCCCTGCTCCCCGGCGGGGTCAAACGGGCTGCCTATCTCGCGCAGGGCATCCGCTTCAAGGGCAAACAGCGCCGCCCGTGCCGCCGGGTCCGGCGGCAGCTTCACCCACAGGCTGCTGGCGTCCTCGAACTCATACTCCACCGTCACCCGGCACGCCCGCACCTGCGCCGCGCCCGCCGCATAAAGCTGATGCACGAGGCGCAAGGTTTGCTCTGTGCTGAGAAACGTGTCGCTGTCTTCGCTAAGGGTGCGCTCTTTGCCGTCGCTGGTTTCCAGCCACGACAGCGCCTCGACGCTGTCTTCTTCCTGTAATTTCATGCGTCCTTTTTCTCCTCCATTCGCCGGTTTTCCTGCTCAATAGGGAGACTTATTCTCACCTGATGAGAACTTTGGGAAATCAGCCGCCTTTGGCCCGTCAGCCTAGCGGCAGATGGCGCGGACCTGCGGTACACTCACCGGCAGACCGACTAGATCGCCCCCCCGCCCCCAATCCTGGGGGAGCCAGAAGTTAGGAGACCTACCCCGGCTCGTTCCTCGCCACCCCTCCCGAGACGGGAAGGGTTAAGAAAAACGCAGAGGGCCAGGTGTCTAAAGAGACTTAATCCTTCCTTTAGGAAGAACCCTGCGAATGAGGAACGAAAAAGCAAGGTGGTAGGTTTCCTAATTATCCGGTTCCCCCAGAATTGGGGGCGGGGGGGCGATCCGGCGGCTTCCGACAAAGTTTTTCAGGAGACAACCCCCATGTTAAGCCAGACCACCAGCACACGCCTGTTTTACCGCGACGGCTCCTCCGACAAAGAGTACCATGCCGCCATCAATGCCGTGGACAGCGGCTTCACCGTGACGTTCGCCTACGGGCGGCGCGGCAGTGCGCTCACGGCGGGCACAAAGACCACCGCGCCGGTGACATTGGAACGGGCGACGCAGATTTACAACAAGCTGGTGGCCGAAAAGACAGCCAAAGGCTACACGCCCGCCGGGGCGGGAACGCGGTTCGCAGACACGGATTACGAAAAGTGCGTGTCGGGATTGGTGCCCCAACTGCTGAACTCTATCGGCGAGGACGAGGCAGGGCGGCTGCTGACGGACGAGGCGTGGTGCTTGCAGGAAAAGTTCGATGGGCGGCGGATCCTGGTCGCCGTGCGGGGCGGGCAGGCGGAAGGCGCAAACCGCAAGGGGCTGTGCGTGGCGCTGCCGCAGGAAATCGCTGATTTGCTGGCCTCCCTACCTGACTGCGAGATGGACGGGGAGCTGCTCGGCGGGGAGTATGTCGTCTTTGACCTGCTGAAACTGGACACGACGGACCTGCGGGCCTCCCCCTACCGTGTGCGGGAAGAAGTCCTGCGGGACCTGCTGCGCCCCGGCTTTGGGCCGTGTGTGCGCGTCGCGGAAACGGCGTGGAGCGCGTCCGCAAAGCAGGCACACTACCAGAAAATCGTTGCGGCGGGCGGCGAGGGCGTCGTGTTCAAAAAGGCCGATGCCCCCAGCGTCGCCGGTCGCCCCGCATCGGGCGGGGCGCAGGTCAAATGCAAGTTTTACGCCACCTGTACGTGTGTGGTGGCGGCGCTGAACGACCAGCGCAGTGTCCGCCTGTCGCTTTGGGACGGGGCCGGCAAGCCGGTAGGCGTGGGCAGCGTCACTATTCCGCCCAACAAAACAATCCCGCCCGTGGGCGCACTCGTCGAAGTGCGCTACCTGTACGCCTACCCCGGCGGCTCGCTGTATCAGGCGGCCTATCTAGGCGAGCGCGATGATCTGGATGCGGGCGACTGCGTTTTAACACAGCTCAAATATAAGTCCGAAGGCAGCGAGACGGAAGAAGAAAAATGAGAAGCTGTGTTATAATCAAGTCTCAAAGGAGACTACTGATGCTGACCCGCTTTACCCGAACTGCCCTGCTTGCCCTGACGGTGGCCGCCCTGAGCCGCCCGGTCCATTGCCAGGACCCGCCGCCTCTGACACCCGACCAGTGGATTGCGGAGAACCGCGAAGAAGTGGCGCTGAACCCGGACGACGCACAGGCGCACGCCAACATCGGCGAAGCGCTGCATCAGCAGTATAAAGACGCCGAAGCGATCCCTGAGTATCAGGCCGCCGTGCGCCTCAGCCCTGGCAGCGCCGCGTTTCATAACGGCCTCGGCGTGGCGTACTTTAAGACCAAACAGACCCAGAATGCCGAAAAGGAGCTGCGCGAAGCGGTCCGGCTCAAGCCTGACTTTCAGGACGCGCACTTCAATCTGGGCGTGCTGCTCGATGCCACGAAGCGCAAAAAAGAAGCCGTTTTCCAGTATCTCGCCGTGGTGCAGCAAAAGCCGGAAGATGTTCCGGCGCATCGAGATGCCGCCCAAGTGCTGATGTCGAAGCACCATTTGCGCGAGGCTGCCGACCAGTGCCGCGAGATTTTGCGGCTGAAGCCCGAAGAAACGGCGGCTCGTTCGGAGCTTGCGCTGATACTGAGTCTGGACGGAAAGCAGGCGGAGTCCGTCCGGGAGCTGGAAAAGGTGGTAAAAGCAGACCCAAACAAAGACGGCACGCACCGAATGCTGGCCCTCGGGTATTTAGGGCAACACGAATGGGACAAATGCCTGACGGAATACGAAACGGCCCTGCGCCTAAAGCCCACAGACATGGAACTGCATGAAGAATACGGACTGGCCCTGTTTGGCAGCGGCGACAAATCCAAAGCGATAGATGAATGGAAATACATCGTCAAACACGGCACACCCACGCAGGCAAAAACGGCACAAAATGATATTGACACATTCTGGAACGCGTTCCCTGTGAACAACTAACGACAACATGGCAGGCTTAGGTACTACCACGATTACGCCTTGATTGTTAGCTGCGTGGCTTGGCAAGCTATTTGTATGATTGGGTTGACTTGCTCGAAGAGGGGACTCTATGAAAGTGCTTAAATTATCTGCGATTGCACTGCTGGCATTCGGCCTTCTGGCGTTTCTCCTGCGCGGCTCGGTGGCCTCCATCAAGTATGGCAACGGCCCTGCGAGGGACATCGCTTCTAAGAAAATCATCGCGGATCGGGATAAGACTATCGCCCAACTGGAAGACGTGGTGACGCAGGACATCGACGATCCAACCAAACAGGATGCAGCGGCGTCCGCGATCCTTTTGCTGGGCCAGATGCGTGCGAACCATGCCGCCCCTCTACTAGCGTCACATATAAACTTCAATCCAATCAAAGGCCGCTGGAAGGGCCAAACCTTCCGACCTCCAACAGTATTTCAGCAGCACCCGGCTTATGCAGCCCTCATCCAGATCGGCTTGCCTTCTGTGGATGCTCTGCTTGATCAGGCGGCGAACACAGATGACCGGAAGAATGACCCTTTCGCTGATTATGTCTTGACTATCCTATTGGGCCAGCGGCCTGCTATCGCGCTGATAAATGATGCCATAAGCGAGGCGCAGGACGAAAAGCAAAAGCAAAGGCTCAATGCTTTGATTACCGAGATGCGGAAGTACCCGGCGACGTCTCGGCAGAGATACTATCAGTAGCGAATGCCAATAAGTCAGGATTTGCCGCCGCGCTTTTGTAGTTCTCGTCGTATCCGTGTTATAATCACTTATGCGTTTTGCCCGGCTGTCCTTGTTTGCCTGCGGCCTGCTCCTTGCCACCGTTGGCACGGGGCAGGCACAGGCCCCCGCTGTCACTCCCGTTCCTCCCGTAAGTCCCACGGCTCCGGCGAACCCTGCACCGAGTCCGACGGCGATCCCTGTGCCCGGCCCGACCGTGGAGCCTGCCGCGCCGGTGGATATTCCGAGGCCCCCCGCCGGGCCAGTTCTTGCGCCGCCGGTTCCCGCGTCGGCGTCGCCTTCCACCAATACCACGCCGCCGCCCATTGGCACGCCCGGTGTCAGCCCCCTGCCGCCGACACAATCCGAAAAGGCGCTGCCGGGGTTTGTACCGAGCGCAAACCCGAACGATGCCAACGCCGTGGTCGATGTGGACCGCTCGCTGATTCTGGACAACGCGGACACGTTCAGCTCGACCGTGCCAGGGAGGTTCACGGGCGAAGGCCACGTCAAAGTGCGCTATCAGGGGTACACGCTGACCGGCGACCGGGTGGATGTGGACACCGACCGGGGGCTGGCGACCTTCACCGGCAATGTGCATCTGCTGGCCCCCAACGGGCAGAAGGCGGACGCGGGGCAAAGCGGCGTCCTGCGCGTCAATCTGCGGCGGGGGACCTACACGCTCACCGGGGCGCGGTCGGTGGTGCAGCCGGAGGAAACGCAGCTTGGCTTGATCCTGCCGGTCTATGTCTACGGCGGGGTCGTGCGCGGGCGGCCCGGCTTTATTGATGCGCGGGGCGGGCGGTTCACCACCTGCGACTTTCTGGACCCGCACTATTCCTTCGGCGCACGCGAGATTTACATTATCCCCGGCAAGCGGATTGTCGGGCGCAATGTCTCGTTTTACCGCAAAGACCGGCGGCTGTTCACGATCCCCTACTTTGTCGCGCCGCTCGACCAGCGTCTGGCCCGGCAGACGATTTTTCCGCAGGTGGGTCAGACGCCCGATGAAGGCTACTTTATTAAGTTCGCCTTCGGCTACGCTTTAGCGGCCAGCCTGCCGGGTATTCTGCGGATTGATGAGTTCCAGAAAAAAGGCACGGGGCTGGGCTTTGACCAGTCTTACGGCGATACGACCCGCCCGGCGAAGGGCAGCGGCACGGCGTCGATTTACCGGCTGTACGACCGGAGCCGGGGCGTGGAAGATGTCAACGGCAGCGTGAACCACACGCAGCAGTTCGGCAGCATTGCGGCTACGCTGAACTCGCAGTTTCAGCAGAACTCGTATTACGCGGGCCTCAGCAAAAGCCTGTCCCAGAACACCTCGCTGAACCTGTCGCGGGCCATCGGCAATTTGAGTACGTCGCTCTTGACCACGCTGACACAGAACTCGTTTGGCCTGGGCCGCTCGCAGACGCTCACCTCGTCGCTGGATAACACGTTTCGCCCTACCGGGCTGTCATCGCTGGACACTCGGTTTGACTTCTCCGAAAACCAGTCGCCCGGCCTCATTGGCACTCTGGGGGCGTCCGACCGGCAGGAGCTGGACTCCAACCTGGACTACCGACAGACGGGCCGCGTCGCTGACTTCGAGCTGCTGGCGACCAAATACACGGAGCTTAAAAACACCGGGGCCTCGTCGCAGTTCTTCGGCGGATTGGAGCGCCTACCGGAGTTCCGCGTCGCCACCGATGCCCTGCGGCTGGTGGCCCTCAGCCGGTTTCTGCCCAAAACCACGCGCCTGGACCTGTCGCTTGGGGCATTCAACGAGCCGTCCTCGCTGACCAGCACCCAGCGTGCCCGGTTTAATTTTGACCTCGGCACGACCACGCAGAAGCTCTCCGGGCGCAGCACGTTTGACTACGGCGGCTCGTTTCAGCAGGGCTTCTACGGCAACGACACCGCGCAGTATGTTCTGAATGGCCGGACGGCGTACCGGCTGCGTATCGGCAGCAAATCAACGCTCGGAGCCACCTACACCTACCTGCGGCCTTATGGCTACACGCCCTATCAGTTTGACTACGCGGGCAGCACCAATCTGGTTGGCCTGAACCTCGCCGTGCAGGAGCGGCGCTCCTTCCGGCTGTCCGTCGGCACGGGCTACGACCTGAACCGCCTGCATCCCCTGCCCGGCTTCCGGGCAACCCCGTATCAGACGCTTTCCGCGCAGGCATTGTACACCCCCTCGGCGGCGTTCGCCTTTCGGACGACAACGTCTTACGACCTGAACTCAAACCGCCTGCTGGACCTGACCAACACCCTGCGTCTGCGCGGCTCGAATGACCTCGCGTTAGATGCCTCGGGCCGCTTCTCTCCGACCCTGCACCGCTACACCACCATCAACGGCAGCCTGAGCCTGCCTTTCTTGCGGGACCCGAACCCCCGCGAAGAGTCCGGCTACCGCCTGCGGGCCATCGGCGGCTACAACGGCATCACCAGCCGCTTTGACTACAAGGGCCTCGCCCTCACCCGGTCGTGGCACGACTACGAGCTATCCGCCATCTACCAGGACGTCCCCAACGGCCTGCGTCCCGGCTCGACGTTCACGCTCAACTTCCGCCTCAAAGCCTTCCCCGCCTACGAGCCATTCGCCACCGGCCAGTACGGCCAGGCGCTTGACACCGGCATCGGCGAGACGCTGTAACCTCAGCGGCTTGCTCTGGTTGGGCTAGAGACAATGTTCAGGCGACCACATAAGCCGTCCACCGGTATTGCTGTTCCCAGTGCTCTCAGCGTTCCTTGCGCCGTGACCGCGTAGGCGGAAAGTGTGTCGTAGTCTTCGTGGCCGGACTCTGCCTGGTGATGCGGCGTGAGATACAAAAATCGGCCTGTGCGGTCCGCCGCCGCCGAGGTCCCGTAAGAAAGAAAGGACGCCGCGCTCGCCGACTTCAATGTGAGACGACTGCCGGGGCCAATGCGATAGGACGCGAGATGCAGATAATCGCTGGCGTCGGTGGAGGAGGTCCAGAGGGTCAGGCCGCCCAGCCCATTAGTCACCGACAGCGCGTGCTGTTTGGGCAAAAACGGCGTCCGGGCGGGAGTGAGCTGCCCCTGGGAACCAATGTGGAACTCATTCGTCCCAATCTTATCGCCCTGGTCGTGAGACACCAGAAAATCGCCCAAAGGTGTGAAAAAGCAGGGGCCGATACTCCCTGTACCACCCTCGGCGTCGCCCCCGGAGGACTTGAGCGGATGGAGCGCCCCGTGTGCATCCAAGCGAAAGGAATAAAACTGATAGGACACAGAGTCGAAGCCGTACTGGACAGAATACAAATACAGGAAGCGGCCCGCCGGATCAAATGTGAGACTATCATAGTTATACGTTCCGGTAACCTCGCCCCCGCCGTCTCCCTGCGTATCAATGTGGAACGTCGGCACGTCCTTGTTGTCGGGGAGCGGCACAAGCGCCCCGTCATGCCGGATGCGGAACGTGAACAAGTGGTCATCTTCCCCGCTGACAAACAGGAACCGGCCTTTGGGGTCCATTGTCACATTGTCCGCCGGGGCGGCGAGAGTGCGGGGGCCATACCCGAGCGGGGCCAGCGTCCCGTCCGGCTTGATGCGATAGCTGAACACCTGTGCCGCGTCATGCCCCGAGTTTGCCTCATGGACAGAGACGGCATACGGGAAGCGCCCGGAAGGGTGCGGGGCAAGCATCACCGCCCCCGGCGAGATCGGGAAACCGGGCGGATTGAGCGAGTGCAGCGTCCCGTCTGCTCCAATCCGGTACTGGTACAGGGTGCCTGTATGCGTGGCAGTATACAGAAATTGAGGCTCCTCTTCCGCCCTCACAGTTCCTGTCATCGTCAAAGCCGCCGCCAGTATAAAAACCCAAATCATGTCTTTCTCACTTTCGCTTGCCGCCGAAGCTCTAAATCAGTGCATACCAGGTGGAACGTCCTTGCCCGTATCTTGCTAGGGTTCTCGCCTGAACCAGTGCATTGAGACGAGCCTTGATGGTGCTGCGGCTTTCGCCGGTGGCAGCTTCAATCTGCGCCGTCGTGATGCGCCCGTGTTCCCGCGCCAGTTCTAAAATTTGCACCGACAGCGCAGGCAAGGCCGGTTCCCAGAGCTGCTCACGGGCGACCTTCTGCTCAAGCCTCTGCTTCTGCCGCTGCATGGCTCGCAGGAAGAATACTGCCCAGGGTTCCCAGTTCGGGTTCTGCTCGGCCAGCGTTCCCTGCGTGCGGCGCAGGGCCAGATAATAGCCTTCTTTGTCGGTCTCAATCACGCTTTCCAGGGAGCTATACGGCACATACGCATAGCCCGCACGCAGGAGCAGCAGGGTTGTCAGCACACGAGACAGCCGCCCGTTGCCGTCCTGAAAGGGGTGGATAGCGAGAAACCGAACGATGAACAGCGCCGCGACTAAGAGCGGATGCCATTCGGCGCTTTTTATTGCGTCCACGGTCCATTGAATTAGCTCCGTCATGCGCCAGGGCGTTTCCAGCGGCGAGGTCGTCTGAAACACGACGCCGAGGCTTTTCCCGTCGGCATCAAAGGCTTCGACATGATTGGGCAGCTTTTTGTATTCGCCCCGGTGACGGACATCTTTCGTGCTGTATTTCAGCAGCATCTGATGAAGCTGCTTCACATAGTTTTCAGTCAGCGGGATTGACTCCCAGCCCTCAAACAGCGTCTCCATGACTTCCGCATAGCCTGCGACTTCTTCCTCGTCACGCGACCGCAGCGAGGTCGTGTCCAGACCGGACAGCAGAAGTTCCACTTCGCGGTCGGTCAGCCGTGCGCCTTCAATGCGCGTGGAAGAGCCGACGCTTTCAATGGTCGCCACACGGCGCAGGGCGGTCAGCCGGTCCGGGGCAAGCGTTCCCAGTGCCCGCCAGGCCCCCTTGAACTCATCAATTTCTGCGACTAACCGCAGCATTTCCGGGGTAATTACGAGTGAGCCTAGCGAATATCTGATCTCCATGTCCACAATCCTACCCGATTACAACCGATTATGTCCAATGAGAGCCAATTACCATGCGTATACTTTTCAGCGGCGACCCGTTTCAGCCCAAATTGCCCGATGAGACCTATGCCCGCGAGGCGGCGTGCGAACAGCTTGGTCTTCCGTGGTTTCCCATCAACTTCGAGGCGATTGTTTATGAGCAGGACATGGCGCAGGCGGTTCGGCGCGTGCCTGCTGCCGAGGCCGAAGAATTAGCAGTCTACCGAGGCTGGATGCTGACACCCACGCAGTACGAGACACTGTACGAGTCGCTGCTCACTCGTCAAATACGGCTGGTCAATACGCCGGAGGCGTATGAATTATGTCACTATCTGCCCCGGTGGTACAGCCTGCTCGAAGGCGAGACGCCGCGCTCGGTCTGGACGGAGGCCGGGGAAGACCTGTCTTTGCCGCATCTGCTGGAACGCCTGCGCGTCTTCGGGGACAGCCCGGTGATTGTCAAGGACTGGGTCAAGTCCCGCAAGCATGAGTGGCATGAGGCGTGCTTTATCCCCTCCGCGTCGGACGCCGAAGCTGCTGGACAAGTCATCCGGCGCTTTCTAGAGCGGCAGGGCGCAGACCTCAACATTGGCCCTGTCTTTAGGGAGTTCGTGCCGCTTGCGCCCCTCTCGCTGCATCCGAAAAGTGGGATGCCACTGACGAAAGAATACCGGCTGTTCTTCTGGAATGGGGAGCTTGTGTCGGTGTCGCGCTACTGGGACGCCGCCGAGTATGCCGACGACGCCCTGCCGCTGGCGCATTTCCAGGCGCTTACAGGCAAAATCAGCAGCCGTTTCTTCACAATGGACGTGGCGCAGAAGAACGACGGCGGCTGGATTGTAGTCGAACTGGGCGATGCTCAGGTCGCGGAATTGCCCGCCTCCGCCGACGCGCCGACGTTTTATGCGGCGCTCGCGGCGGGTTAAAGACGCAGCTCTCCTGCCAACAGTCCATAAAGAAAGTGGTCCCGCCAGCCGCGCTCGGCGTGGCAGGCGGCGTGGCGCACAGTTCCTTCGCGCTGGAAGCCGAGGCGCTCTAACACGCGCTGGCTGGCGACGTTTTCGGTGTCCACATAGGCCGTGACGCGGTGCAGGCCGTCCGGACCGAATATCTGTGACAGCAGGCCGCGCAGGGCCTCGGTCATCACGCCCTGCCCCTCGTATTCGCTGCGGAGCATATAGCCAAGCTCGGCGCTTAAATTGACCGGGTCGATGTCATACAGGCCGACACGGGCAATCAGGCCCTCGGTGCCCGTCAGCACCACATAATGCCGTGCCGTACCGAGCGCCATCGCTTCCACCAACTGCTGCGTATGCTCCCGCACCGACTCGCGGGTGCTGCTCCGCGCCCAGCCAAACCAGCGGGCAAACGATTCGCGGGAGGCGGCAATCATAGCATCCACCGCCGGGACATCGGCGGCGGTAACCGGGCGCAGGGTCAGGCGGGGGGTGTAAATAACGGGCAGGGGTGAGGGGGGCATAGCCCTATTGTACCTGTTCCAAGAGCCGGGGAACCACCACATAGCCTTCGGTTAAATCGCCCAGCACCTCCGCGCCCGCCGCACCGTGCCGCCAGTACCACAGGACGATGTAGGCACAGGTCAGCGCATCCAGCCCGTCTTCCAGCCGCTTCAGCGCCCCGCCTATCGTTCCCGAAACGTCCGCAGGCGGCCAGTCCGGGGGCAAATCCAGCGGCGGGTCAAAGTCCGCCAGCCCGCGCAGGAGCCGCATATATTCGTTCATTGCCGCCCAGCGGCCCGCGTAATCGCGCCCCGGCTTGGCTTTATACTTCAATGTCCGCGTCAGCCCAAACAGCACGATATGCGCCGGGTGCGGGAACACTTCCATCATCTGCCGCACGCTTGTTTGACGCGGCGCGGCCAAGTACGGGTTATCCGTAATTCTTTCCGCTGCCAGACGCGCCACCAGCCGCTCGCCGCGCACGTCGTTCCTGAAAATGGTGCGATTGGCCGGGTGCGCCCCGGCCTGATACTTCGCAAACCGCCGCCCCAGCTCTGTTTCGCAGGGCCGCTTGCCGGTTTCGTTCGGCACAATCAGCGGCGCATCCACCCCCATCAGCAGGCCCTCACCGCCCGCTTCGGCATCCCAGCGGCGTATCCAGTCGATGAGGACGTCATCGTCGCCCAGCGCCTCGGTGACATTGACCACCGAGGCCCGGCTGCCGCGCCGGGCGTCGCACGTCAGCGCCACGCCGCCAGTGGTGTTCTTGCTGCCCCACGCCAGGTCTAATCCGAGAAAAAGCATACGGGGGTTGTACCCGGAATGAGGCCCCCCCGCCCCAATTCTGGGGAGCCGGATAAATACGGAGAAGAAAAGAGGGCGCAGCAAGCAGCGCCCTACTCCTAACTTCCGGCTCCCCAGAATTGGGGTGGGGGGGCCTACATCTCCGCAATCTTGCCGAAGGCGATCTTGTCCTCCGCCGTGTTCCGCACCGGCACGACTGACGCCAACGAGAGGCTGCCGCGCCCGTACTTTTGGTTCAGCGCATCCACCGCCCGCGCCGCGTCCAGACGCCGCGTGTCCGTCTCAAACAGCGACACGGTCGCGCCGGACAGCGGCAGCAGGTCATACAGCACGACGCCTACCTGCCGCACTTTTGGGAACGGATGTTCCCAGAGAGACCAGGCTTTCCATCAGCGTCCATGTGTCCGCACAGGCGGTCAGACGGGACTTCGCGGCCCACATCCGCCCGTCCTCCGCCCGCGCATGAACCGACAGGCCCCGCGCACAGAAGCCCAGATGCCGCATCCGCTCGCCCGCCTTTTCCAGCAGACGCCGCACCACCGCTGCCGCGCCTTCGGGGGTTCTGAGTTCGGGCGGCAGAACGTGTGAATGCCCCACCGAGCGCCGCTCCGTCGGCGGCAGGGAGACCTCATGTCCCCGAAGCTGATGCCACCAGCGGTCGCCCCCCACCCCGCCCCAGACCCGGCGCATCTCGCCCCGCGTCAGGCGGTACATCTGCTCCGTCGTCCGCACCCCCACCGCCGCCAGCCGCGCTTCCATGCGCGTGTTGATGCCGGGAAAATCCGTCAGCGCCAGTTGGTACAGCTTCTGCGGCAGGTCTTCCTCGCTGATGACCACCAGCCCATTCGGCTTGTGCAGCTCGGCGGCCACCTTTGCCAGAAACGGGTTCGGCCCCAGCCCCACCGAGCAGTGCAGACATTCGCCTACCTCGGCCTTGATTTTGGCTTTAATCTGCTCCCCCAGCCGCATCGCATCCCACAAGTGCCGCTCATTGTCCCACAACCGGCACACCATCTCGTCCACCGACCACACTTCCGTCACCGGCAGGCACGCCCCGACCACTTTCACAATCCGCGTGTGATAGTCCCGGTACGGCCCGTGTTTGGCTTCCACAAGTATGATATTCGGGCACAGCCGCTTGGCTTCGGCGACGTTCGTGCCCGTCTTGACCCCAAACGCCTTCGCTTCATACGACGCCGCAATGCAGCAGGTGGTGTCCGCCAGCAGCGGCACGACCGCGACTGGCCGCCCCCTAAGCTCCGGGTGTTCCTGCTGCTCCACCGAGGCAAAAAACGAGTTCATGTCTAAAAACAGCCAGCCCAGGGACACAGTGGTAGACTCTTTTCTACTGCAAGACTGCCCGATTATAGCAAATGTCTACTATTCCTGTCAAGGCTTCGGCTGCTCGGTTTGCGTGGGCGAGCGTGGTATAATGAAAACAAGTTATTCCGCCGGAGCAGTGCTTTTTGGGTGATAAAAAAACGATGCAAACCCTGCCGCTTGCCATTTACGAATTGTGGACAACTGTTGTTCGGTATCCTTTTGTCGTCGTCAGCACGGTGCTGTTTGCCATTGCTCTGCACCGCCTGGCAAACCGCTATCACTGCTACGGCCTGCCTAAAAATCTGCTCTTTGCAGCGGTCATCGGCGCGTTCGCTTATGGTTTTGTTCAGGTCTATTTTTTCCTAAACAGTCACTACGGCCTGCGTTCGCTGATTTTGGTGGAAATCATCGTAGGCTTTATGACAGCGGTTCTGTTTACGCTCATTCGGCGGATGGTCTTCTCGCAGCGGGCACCCAAAGCCACGCCGCTTGCTGAGAACGCCGCCGCAGAGTCCCGAACGAGAGAACAACTATGATTACCCTTGACCTGACACAGACCAAAGAAGCATTTTCTTCTGCAATAGATGAAGAGAATGCTGCCGCCATTGCCCAGATTCAGGCATGGGGCATAGAAGAAGCCACAGATGACCCCGAGGAAATTCGCCAGGCAGGAGCCGATCTGAAAGAATTGATATTCAGCCTGAATAGAAATAGAATTGAAAGCGGGGAGCGCCCTCTGTTCCCGGAGCCGTGAGGAGACTAAAATGAGCCTTTTGGAAGTCGCACCTAAAACGAATATACGACAGCGATTGGACACGCTGGTAGAAGCCGAAGACAAGCCCGAGCACAGCATTATGGAATTGCATGGACTCGGGGCCGAAATCTGGAAGGATGAAAACGGCAACTTGATTGACGCGCAGGAGTATGTCAACGAGCTACGCAGCGAGTGGGACCACAGACTATGATAAACAACAATGAGGTGATTGCCACGTTTTCCTGGCCGAGCAGCCGAACGCCAAACTGTCAGTGCCAAGTGACGATCAAAGGAAATAAAGGTGGAACCCGTTGCGTCTATATTGATACGCTGCACGCGGACACGGGCAAAATTGTTAAAGGCATCTATTTTCGGCCCGATCAAATGGACGATATATTGCAAGCCTTGCAGGCCGCTAAAGAGAAGCTCTAAATGTCTGAATTGACGCATATTGACGAACATGGTAAGGCGCGGATGGTGGACGTGTCGGGCAAGGAAACCACGCGGCGGGTGGCGACGGCGCGGGCGGTGGTGAGGATGCTACCGGAAACATTAAGCAAAATTTGTCAAAACGAACTTGCCAAAGGCGATGCGCTGGCCGTGGCGCGGGTGGCCGGGGTGCTGGCCGCGAAGCGCACGGATGAGTTGATCCCCCTGTGCCACTCGCTGCCGCTGTCGGGCGTATCGGTGGACTTTGAGTTTGGCGAGGGGCAATTAATCATTAAGACTTCGGCGACGACACTGGCGCAGACAGGCGTGGAGATGGAGGCGCTGATGGCGGCGACGGTGGCGGCGCTGACTATTTATGACATGGCAAAGGCCGTGGACAAGCGCATGGTCATTGAGGGCGTGCATCTGGTCACAAAGACCGGGGGAAAGAGTGGGGATTTTGTATGGGAGAAGTAATCCGGGTGGGCGTTTTGACTGTCAGCGACCGGTGCAGCCGGGGCGAGCGGACCGATGAATCCGGCCCGGCGGTGAAAGCCGCCCTGCCAACCGACAGCTTTGTAGTGGCACTGGAAGCCATTGTGCCCGACGATAAGCGTGTGATCGCCCAAACGCTCAAACGCTGGTGCGATGAGTACGGCTGCGACGTGGTGCTGACCACCGGCGGCACGGGCTTCAGTCCGCGTGATGTGACCCCGGAAGCGACGCAGAAAGTGCTGGACCGGGCCGCGCCCAATATCAGCCAGTTTTTACTCTGGGAAAGCCTCAAGCAGACCCCCTTTGCCGCCCTCTCACGCGGCGCGGCGGGCGTCCGGGGCGCGACCCTGATTGTCAACCTGCCCGGCAGCCCGTCGGGCGCGAAGGACAACACGGCCAGCCTGGTCCCCCTGCTCCCGCACGCTGTCGACGTTCTGCGCGTCCGCGAAACCGGGCATCCAGTGGGGAAGGAACCACGGGGCTGAACCCCCATGCTTCCCGTGAAAGCACTCACCCTATGCTCACCTACGACGACGCGCTCGCCCGCATTCTGGCCCAAATTACGCCGCTTGCGCCAACAGACACGCCGCTGACGGACGCCCTCGGGCGGGTGCTGGCCGAAGAAGTCACGACGCCGTTTCCCCTGCCGCCGTTCACCAACAGCAGCATGGACGGGTACGCCGTGCGGGCCGCTGACTTCACGACGCTGCCCACAACGCTGCCGGTGGCAGGCGATATTGCCGCCGGAGCAACTTTCGTGCCGACACTTCTGCCGGGGCAGGCACTGCGGATTATGACCGGCGCACCCGTCCCGCCCGGCGCGGATGCCGTGGTTCCGGTGGAGGACACCGAGGCGCGAGGCGGCGGCACGGCGTTTCTGGAAGCGGTCACGGAAGGGCAGTGCATCCGGCCTGCGGGCGAGGAAGCGGCGGCGGGGAGTGTGGTGTTGCGAGCAGGAACGACCCTGCGGCCCGCGCATATCGGTATGGCTGCGACCGTGGGCCGGTCCACTCTGCGAACGTACCCGCGCCCGCGTGTGGCGGTTTTGAGTACGGGCGATGAGCTGGTAGAGCCGGGACAGGCGCTGGGGTTCGGGCAGATTTACAATTCCAACGCCTACGCACTGGCCGCATTGGTGACAGACGCGGGCGGCGTGGTGACACACCAGCTCCATGCACGGGACACGCCCGAAGCCTTGCGGGCGGCGTTTGACGCCGCCGAAGACGCCGATGTGTTGATCACGAGCGGCGGCGTCTCGGTGGGCGACTACGATTATGTCAAATCGGTCTTTGCGGAGCGCGGCACGGTAGATTTCTGGAAGGCTGCCATTCGGCCCGGCAAGCCGGTTGCCTTCGGGCAGTGGGGACGCACGCACTTTTTCGGCCTGCCCGGCAATCCGTCTTCCACCATTGTGACGTTTGAGCTGTTTGTGCGCCCCGCCCTGCGCCGCCTAGCCGGGCAGACTCAGCTCACCCGGCCTTTGCTCACGGCGACGCTGACGGAACCCGTTAGCCACACGCCGGGCCGTCAAAGCTATCAGCGGGCCGTGGTGACCCGCGCCGCCGATGGGCAGGGCGAAGTCCGGGCGCTGATCAAACAGGGGTCGGGAATGCTGCTGCCGATGACCGAGGCCAACGCGCTTTTAGTCCTGCCTGCTGACACCAATGCTCTCTCAGAAGGAGCCTCCGTCACCGTGCTTTTGCTGGATTAACGCCCGTACTATAACCGAGCGCCGGGGGAGCGCCATAATCAAAGCCAGAGGTTGCTTTGACTTATGACGGCACTGCATACAGTAGAAATGGGAGAAACCGGCGTGGCCGGGGCGGCGGATGGACGATTGCAGGCGTGCGGCCTCGGGGCGTGCGTCGGCCTGTGCCTGTACGACCCGCAAGCGCGGCTGTCCGTGCTGGTGCATATCGTCCTGCCGCAGACGCTTTCGCCGGTCAGCGGGGCATCGTGGACGCCGCCGCCGGGCAAATGCGCCGACACCGCTGTCGGCCATGCCCTCGCCGAGATGGAGCAGCGCGGCGGCAGCCCGTCCCGAACCGTGGCCGCGATGGTCGGCGGGGCCAGCATTTTCACCGCGCCTGCGGCGTCTACCGCGTCTGCCGGGACCACCTCCCGGCTGGAAATCGGGGCGCGGAACGTGCTGGCCGTGCGCGAGGGGCTGCACTGCTGGGGAATTGCCCTGTGCGCCGAAGAGACCGGTGGGCATGGGGGCCGAACGGTAGCGATAGACGCAGCCACAGGGCAGGTCTGGGTGCGCCCCATTGGCCTGCCCGAGCGGCTGCTGACCTCCCTGCGCCCGGAGCCGAAAGAATTCACCCTACGGCAGATGTCCCTGACTGAGCCGCTGGGACGGGAGGTGGCGTATGGACACTAGCTCTCCACTGGATATATTGGTCCGGCAGGTGCGCGACCTGCCCGCCCTGCCAACCGCCGTGACACAGGTGCTGCGGCTGACCGAGGACCCCAAAGCGGGGGCAGCCGAAGTCGCCCGCGCCCTGGCCTCCGATCAGGCGCTGACGGCACGCGCTCTGAAGCTGGCAAACTCGGCCTTTTACGGGGTCAGCCGCCGTGTGGGGACAATCTCCGAGGCCGTGGTGACGCTGGGAATGCGGACGACCCGGAACTTCGTGTTAGCCACAGGCTGTCAGGAGGTGATTGACCGTCCCGTCCCCGGTTATGCCCTCCCTGCCGGGGCCTTGTGGCGGCATTCGCTGACCTGCGCGTCGGCGGCCCGGGCGCTGGCCCTAAAAGCGGGGTTCCGTCAGTCCGAGGAAGCCTTTGTCGCGGGCCTGCTCCACGACATCGGCAAAGTGGTTCTGAACACCTATTGCAAAGACCAGTTTATTCGGGTCTTGATCCGTGTCGCGGGCGGTGAAGTGACCTATGCCGAGGCCGAGCGGGAAATACTTGGCTTTGACCACGCCGAAGCCGGGGCGGCTTTGCTGGAACGCTGGAACCTGCCCGCCCCGCTGGTGTCCGCCGTCCGCTGGCATCATCAGCCGCTCGACGCAGGCGGTGACCCGTCCCTGCCCTGCCTCGTGCATCTGGCCGATGCCATCTGCCTGACCCTGGGCGTCGGTCTCGGCCTGGACGGCCTCGCCTACACCCTGCACCCCGAGGCGCTGACCGCGCTGGGCTTGACCGAGGAAGACTTTGAGCAGGTCGCCGGGCAGGTTTGCGACACGCTCACGCAGGCCGGGCCGGTGTGGTAGAAATCAAGAAGCACCATGCCCTAAAGGATACGGCTACCGGGCGCGGGCGCTGGGAACCCCCACTTCGTGGGGCTAAGATTATGCCTGAACTCGTAATTCCGAGTGCCGCGAAGCAGTAGTTTTCGGCGTCCGCGCTCGGTAGCCGTACCCTTTAGGGCATGGTTCCTTATGGTGTGGGCTTTCAGGAATTATGCAGCCAAGACATTTGTGATAATCCGCTCCACCAACTCCGGCTTCCACTGCACATACTCCACTTCTGCTCCGCCTGCGTGCCGGGCATAAAAATTAGCTCCCGTCGGCACTTCCTGTCGGGGATGGGTGATAGTGCCCCCGAACTGAACCAGCAGGGCCTCCGCTTCTGCGAGATTCGAGACGATGACCGGGCCAGCCGTCCCCCGGTGCTTTTCAACCTCTTCGGCGGGACCAGAAATCACCAGAAAATCGCCGATGGCAGCCAGTTCCAGTTGATGAAAGGCAAAGCGAAGGTCGGCAGGCCTGCCGACCAGCCGCTCCAGAAACGGCAGCGATTCGTCCAGGCTGCCGACAAAGAGCCGGGCATAGGTTTTGAGAATGGTCATTGGTTTCTCCCCTGTTTGATAAAAACAGTATGGCCCGAAAGTTTCTTGTTGTCTAGTATGCACTTATTTGTGCTATACTCTCCAAAAAGATAGCATTGAACACTCAGGAGACTGGAAATGAAGGATTTGATTGCAGGCTGCCCTGCCGAGCGGACGTTGCAGATGGTCGGGGGACGCTGGAAGATTTTTATTCTGCACCAGCTTTTTGACGGCACACTGCGTTTTACGGACTTACAGCGGAGCATCAATGGCGTCACGACGAGCAGTGTCACGCCCAAGATGCTGACACAGGAATTGCGGCAGATGGAGGAGGACGGCTTGGTGCACCGTGAGGTTTACGCGCAGGTCCCGCCAAAAGTAGAGTATTCGCTGACGCCGCTTGGCCTCAGCCTGCGGCCAGTGGTGGACGCCATGGTGGACTGGGGAGCGCGGCATCAGCGCGAGACGACAGGCGCGGCGGGCGCGTGCGGCCCCGCAGAGACGCATGAAAAAGCCCGGCACTGAACGTGCCGGGCTTTTTTTGGATTTAGCCGTCTATGCTCCTACCCGCTCGCGTGCACCGCGTCCCTGGTCGGCGTTCTGGCCCACACCCGTATTGCCCCGGTCTACGTTCTGCCCTTTGGCCGTCTGCACCACTTCGCCGATAGCGACGGAGCGGCGGACATCGGTGAGGCGCACTTTGACATTCTGCCCCTGGAACCGTGCGCCGTTGGACAGCTCAATTTGCAAGGCCCGCTGCGGCAACAGGTGCGAAGTCGCCCATGGGGCGCGGTCGCCCTGCGGGTCGTCGCGGCCCACCTGACACTCCACCGTCTGCCCCCGGCGCGGCCCGGCAAGCGCGGCCTCGAACTTTTGCAGGCCGCCGCCGTCGATATCAAACTTCTCGATATGATGCCAGGACGGAACCGAGCGGACATAGATGGACCGGCGCAGGTCGCGCTCCAATGCCTCAATATCCTCGCCCTGTGCGCCGATGAGGTGGGCGCAGACGTCCGGGTGGGCGCTCACCACAAACGCCTCATGCGGCGTGGTCGCGGCCATTTTGCGAAGCTCCCGCTCCACCATCAGCGAGACGGTTTCCGCCGAGTCGATGCGCCCGAGGCCGTGGCAGTACGGGCATACCTCGGTCATGGCCGTGTCCACCGTTTCGCCGGTGCGCTTGCGGGTCATCTCAATCAGGCCAAGCGCGGAGATGCTGGAAATCTTGGTGCGCGAGCGGTCATCTTTGAGGGCCTTGACGAACGCATCCATGACGGCCTTTTTGTCGCGGGCGCTGTCCATATCAATAAAGTCCAGGACAATCATGCCGCCCAAGTCACGCAGGCGAAGCTGCCGGGCGATCTCTTCGGTCGCTTCCAGATTGGTCTTCAAGATGGTATCAGACAGGCCGACCGTCCCTGTGAATTTGCCCGAGTTGACGTCAATGGAGACCAGAGCCTCGGTCTGATCGATAATCAGCGAGCCGCCCGACGGCAGGGGCACTTTGCGCTGCAAGAGGCGCTGCACATCGGCCTCAATCTTGAACTGCTCAAAGACGGGCTTGTCGCCGTCGTACAGCTCAATCCGGTCTTCCAGGTCGGGGGAGAGGCGGGCGATAATCTCATGCGCCTGCTCGTAGTCGGTCGGCGAGTCGATCACCAGGCGGCTGACATCAGAGCCGAAGGCATCGCGTAAAATCTTCAACACCAAGCCCATATCCTGATGGATGAGCGCGGGCGCGGGCGTCGTTTTGGCTTTGGCAGTGATTGTATTCCATGTCTCCAGAAGCATCAAATAGTCCTGCCGCAGCTCGGAGGCCGTCCGCCCTTCGCTCTCGGTGCGGACGATGACGCCCGTGCCCTGCTGCCGGAACTTCTGCACGATCTTTTTGAGCCGGTCCCGCTCTTTGCCTTCTTCAATCTTGCGCGAGACGCCCAGATTGTTGGCGTCGGGCATGAGAACTAAAAAGCGCCCCGGCAAAGACACCCGCGACGACACGCGGGAGCCTTTGGTGGAACGCGGCCCTTTGACAACCTGCACCAGAAGCTGATCGCCCCGGCGCACCAAATCGCCGATATGCAGGTCCCGCCGGTTGCGCCGGGGTGCGCCGTCTTCGTCCTCTTCGGGCAGGATATCGGCGACATACAAAAACGCATTGCGCTCGAGGCCAATCTCTACAAACGCCGCATCCATGCCGGGCAGGACGTTGTCTACTTTTGCTTTATACAGGTTGCCGACGACGCGCTGTTCGCGCTCAACATGCAGCTCGGTCAGTTGTTTGTCCAGCAGGACAGCGATTCGCGTTTCGCGCTGCCCCACATTGACAATGATTTCTTTTGCCATTGGGTGTGTCTTCTTTCGTGACCCGTGCGCCCACAGAATTTGGGGCGACATCCGGGCATATCCAAATGTAAATCGTTTGCCGGGGGTGTAAAAACCCCCGGCAGGGAAGCACCCTTCGGCTGAGGAGAAAGCCTTCCAATGTGGTGGCCTCTCCGTGTCCGAAGGACATTTCTTTGCCGAGGGTTTTTACACCCCCGGCATTTTTTAGTGCCCCGTCAGGTGACGCCAGAACCGGCGGGCGGCGCTGCTGCTTGCGACAGGGGCGGCGGCGGTGGCAGGAAGGAAATGCGGCGCGGGGTCCGGGGCAAGCCGGGCGTCAGGCGTCGTCAGCCCTTCCACCACAATCGGGATTTCGCCGGGGCGCAGGTAGCCCATCTTGCGGGCCTCGGAAGCCACCCCGTCGGAGGTCTTCAAATACGCGATATGGCGCTGAAGCAGGGCATTCTGCGCGGCCAGCGCACTGCTTTCCGCCTGCGTTCGGGCAAGCTGCACGCTCTGCCCCCGTGCCTCGCGGTACGGGCGCACGGCTTTGGCAACCAGCGCCACGGCCAAAAATACAAGCACGCCGAGGAAGCAAAAGAGCAGGGCGACACGCGCCCAGACGCCCAAGATGCGCGGCGGCTTTTTCCACTGCGATTTGCGGCTTGGCTTGGCACGGCGCGGCGCACGTCCAGCAAAGTCTTTGGCGGTCTCATTGTCTGAAAATTCGCGGGCCATAGGGGTCTCATTCTGGCCGCAAAGGCTGGCCGATGCGATGAATTTTAATGAAATTCGTGCTGCCGGGGCGGCCCACAGGGACGCCGCCGGTGATGACCACGATGTCGTCGGTCTGCACCTGCCCGGTCTTGTCAGCGGCGTCGATGCACGCCTGCATCATGCTGTCGGAATCATCGGCGATGTCTACCATGACCGACTGCACGCCCCACACCAGCGCGAGGCGCTGATACGTGTCGGCCCGGTTGGTCGCGCAGATGATCGGGGCGCGGGGCCGGTAGCGGGAGACGACGCGGGCGGTGCGGCCCGTCGCCGAGGCGGTCAGAATGGCCGAACAGCTCAGGTCGTGGGCAATATCGCACGTCGCCTGCCCGATAGCCCCGGTGATGGACTTGCCGGTGTCAAAGCGCATTTTTTCGTCTAAAATCTTGCCGTAGTCCATCGACGACTCGGTATGCACGGCGATCTTCGCCATCATCCGCACCGCATCAAACGGATACGCCCCCATCGCCGTCTCCCCGGACAGCATGACGGCATCGGTCCCGTCAAAAATGGCGTTGGCGACATCGCTGACTTCGGCGCGGGTCGGGCGCGGGTTGCGGATCATCGAGTCCAGCATCTGCGTAGCCGTGATGACCGGCTTGCCCGCCCGGTTCGCCTTGTGGATCAGTATCTTCTGGATAATCGGCACTTCATCAATCGGCATTTCGACGCCGAGATCGCCGCGTGCCACCATGATACCGTCGACGGCTTCCATGATAGAGTCAATAGCATCGACGGCTTCATGCTTTTCAATCTTGGCGATAATTGGGATTTTGGCGCGGGCCGCCTCGCAGACGCCGCGCAAGACGGCGACATCGGACGCCGTGCGTACAAACGACGCCGCCACATAGTCCACTTTCTGCGCGATGCCGAATTTCAGGTCCTCTAAATCTTTGTCAGTGACAGCAGCAATCGGGAGCGAGACATTGGGAACATTGACGCCTTTATGCGATGTCAGCCTTCCGCCGACCACGACTTCGCAGACAAGCCGCCCGGCACGCTTGGATTTGACCCGCAGTTCCAAAAGCCCGTCGTCGAGCATCAGGTGCGTGCCGGGGCTGACCGCCTCGAAAATCTCCGGGACCGGCAGGTTGATTTCGTGTTCATCCCCCGGCACATCGTCCATCGTCAGCGTGAGTTCCGCGCCCGGCGTCAGCACCACGCCGTCGCCCGCGATGGTGCCAACTCGCACTTTCGGACCCGAAAGGTCCTGCAAAATCGCCAGCGGCTGCTGCATCTCCTCAGCGAGTGCCCGAAGACTGGCAACAACGGCCGCGTGCTGTGCTTGTTTGCCGTGAGAAAAGTTAAGCCGGGCAACATTCATGCCCGCCTGTAACAGTTGACGGAGAGCTTCCGGGCTGCTCGTCGCCGGCCCAATGGTGCATACAATTTTCGTTCGGCGCATAGGTAAAAACAGCCTTTAGAAGTGTCATTTATCACACTTCACGATTATTATAACCGATTGACAGGAGTTCGTCAATCAATATTAGCCCATCGGGGATTTGAACCACCGGTTTCCGCGCCGAGAAGCGCAACGTCCTGGGCCAGGCTAGACGAATGGGCCGTGTGACCCAAAGTATACCAGCGATGCCTGTGTTATGGCAATCTCTACTGAAAAGCGTTCAGGCCACGAATATCGTAGTTTCCCCTGCCCGCCAGCCACGCAGGAAGCGCCGCTCCCTGCGTATTTGCGGCATCGGCTCCCTGCGCGAGCAGCAGAGTCCGAAGGGGGCCGTCTCCATTGGTGTACGCAAACCAGAGGGCCGTATGGCCGGCATGATTGACCGCGTTCACCTGCGCCCCGTCTTTAAGCAGCAGCCGAACCAGTGGCAAATCTCCTTTGTCTGCGGCCCATGTCAGTGCCGTGTTGCCGTCCCGGCTCCGCGCATTGACGTCTGCTCCGTAAGCGATCAGCAGAAACGCCAACCCCTGCCCGGTGGGACGACCCACGCGAGGAACAGCCATCAGCGGGAGGAGTCGGCCCGCCCACGGCGAATCCGGCGCATTCGGGTCCGCTCCACTTTTCAATAGAAGCCGCATCAGAGGCGCATTCCGCCAGCGAATGGCCTGCCCAAGCGGCTGCATTGGCGGTGTGCCTGTTTGCGCTGGGTTGACCTCTGCTCCGTGGCTCAGGAGCAGACGCACGACAGCCAGACGGTCACCACTGGATTCCGAGTATTGGAAAGGATTGATGCCCGGACCTATCATATGGACCTGCGACTTGTAGCCGTCCTCTGGTATATCACAGGCGGCGGTGAGTGCCCCCCTGCCAGACTCGTCCAGGGTGTTAATGTGTGCACCTTTTGAGAGCAGAAGGCGCACAAAAGCGAGGTCCCCTTTTTCAGCGGCACCCATCAAAACAGTTCCAGTAAACTGGCTTACCTTGTTGCTGTCCGCGCCGCCGTCCAGCAAAGCGCGGGCAATGTTGACGTTGCTGTTACTCAAGGCACAAGACAAAGGCGTCCATTGATTGCTGTCAGAGGCATTCGGATTTGCTCCGTGCGCCAGAAGGCTTTGAGTAATGGCAGGATTATCGCGCAGCGTGTGCTGCTTTTTTGCTTCAAGCAGAGCACTGCTATCCAGCATGTGAGGCATTCCTCTGCGCCCATACTCGTCCCAGTCCCAGTAGACGCCGGGGTCGTAACCCAGTGAGGCGACCATCAAGGGCGACAGCCCACTGGAAGTCAGCAGTGCTGTGGCAGCAATGGGGTCAGTGCGACTATACTGAACGTTTGGGTCCGCGCCCTGCCGCAGCAGCTGTTCCACACGCGGCGCATCATAGCTGAGAATGGCAGCCCCGAGCGGTGATTGCAGGTAAACAGGCGGTTTAGCTGCCGGATGATGAGACAAAAGGAGCACGATGGCAGAGACAGCCAGCAGACCTAAGCCCAGCCCTGTCAGAAGAATGCGTTTTTTCATACCGCGATTGTACTACATCAGTAGTATATATGCAACCGTATTCAGGGCTGGTTCGGCACAGCCCAGACGCGGACGCCATGATTTGAATAGAGCGGCGGGCCGGACCCCTGCGTCAGCGCGTAGACCCAGGCGGTGTAGTCATTGGCCCCCGGCGCGGGGGGCGTGAGCGGGAAGTTGGCGGTGTTGACCAGCAAATAGGTGTAGCCGTGCGCCCTCAAAAACTGCCGCAGGTCTTCGGCGGAATGGAACGTGTCGTAGGGAATAAACGTGCCGTGCGACGGTTCGCCCCAGACATAGGGCCTGTCGCAGTAGAAGCCCAGCGGATTGCCGTAGAAGACCAGCTTGGCGTTCGCGGGCAGCGTGGTGTTGACAAACTGCATCGCCGGATACGGAGGGAAGCCGCGTGTGATGTATGTCTCACGCGGCTCCTGCCCCAGCACGACGGGGGCCTGCACGGCCAGCAGGGAGACGCCGACGAGCAGAGAAAAGCCGAGCGACAGGACGCCCAACCCGGCCAGCGCGTAGCCCGCCCGCCAGCGGCCCTCCACGGCACGCACCAGCACCCAGGCCGCCAGCAGGCAGAACGCGGGCAGGGCGGGCAGCAGGTAGCGGGCGTACTGCGCCTCCGCCAGCCAGAGCAGCCCCGAGCCGAGCGCGAACAGGGCCAAAGCCGACACCGTCGGCGGCGGCTTGGGGCTGTCTTTGGGCAGGAAGGCCGGGAAGAACAGCGCCCCCAGCAGCAGCGGCGACCAGCTTTGCAGGGGCGTTTGATAGTCGTTGAACGGCTTCAGGAACGGCGTTGAGTGGCCGGGAACCAGAAACATCGTCATATTCCAAGGGACTAATACGGCGTCTGACAGGCTGTGGCCCATGCCAAACGAGGCATTCCAGGTGGTGTAAAAGTCGGCGGCGAAGGCGCTCCACCCGCGCCCGCCGAACAGGCCGTAGGCGAATGGGTACACCGGGTTGCCGGTGTAGACCGTGGACTTGATAAGCCACGGGGAGCCGACCAGCAGAGCCAGCGCCCCCCACCCCGCCGTCGCCAGCAGTGCGGGCAGCACCGGCTGACGCAGCCCGCGCAGACGCCAGACCAAAAGCCCGAGACCCAGCAGGCCCAGCGTCCCCAGCGCGGTCGCTTTCGTGGACAGCGTCAGCCCCATCAGCACCGCGCTCAGGCGTAGGGTTTTGTCGTCGCGGGCGACTATCCCCTGTGCGAGCGCCAGCCCAGTCAGCGCCGTGTAGAACACCGTCGCCAAATCCACATAGGCCGTCCCGGCTTCCCAGAACACAAATGGCGTCGCGGCAAAGGTCAGCGCGGCGACTTTGCCCACCGCCTGGGACAGATGCCGCGCCCCGAAGGCATACACCGCCAGACAGCCGCCTGCCGCACAGGCAAAATGAAACAGCTTCGCCAGCGGCACGCCTGCGTCGGTCCCGCGCACGAGCATCGCCCACAGGTACCACATTTCCGCTGTGAAGCCAAAGTTGGAATGGTCTTCCCACGGGATGTAATAAATCTTGTGGGCCAATAAGTACATCTTCGGGTCCGCCAGATGGTAGGCAATGCTGTCCCATTCCAGCAGCGTCGGCGGCGCAAAACACCCGGTCAGCGAGATGACGGCAAACGCGGCAAAGCATACCGTTAGCCCCCACCCTGCCGGCGTCAAACGCGGGCGGCTCGCCGCAAACGTGCGAAGCTCCCCGGCCATGACGCCGTGCTGCCGCGCCCCGCCCGCGCCGAGCAGGGCCAGCAGCCCCCAGCCGTAGACCGGGTACAGCGCGTGTGCCAGCCCCAGCGCCAGCATCCCCGCCGCCAGCAGGCCCAGGCCCAGCCCGAAGGCAATTAAGTTGACTTCCAGCCGTGTCAACTCACCGCCGAGCCGTCGCCAGGCCAGCAGAGTTCGCCCGGAGGCCGTCGCCGCCCAGGCGGTCAGGAGAAAGAGGATGAGGTTTAGCATAGTTTCTATTGAAGCCGGAGACCTACCTTCCTTTAGGGAGGACCCTGCGAAGCGAAGAATGAGCGAAGCAAGGAAGGGAGGTCTAAATCTCCACCAGCCGCCCGGACACACGCGGCTTCTGGCCCAGAATTCCCCACGAAAGCTCGGTGACACCCAAATAATGCCCAAACCAGCCCGCCTGCACAATCGGCACGCCCTCCACCACCGACGGCTCAAACAGCTTGTTGTGGCTGTGGCCGCCGATAATCAAATCCAGCTCCGGGCAGGCGCGGGCCAGCCGCTCGTCTTCGCGCAGGCCAATATGGGTCAGCGCAATCAGCGCATCGACCGACGGGCGCAAAAGCTCACTCTGCCGCCGCGCTTCGGCCACCGGGTCATCAAACACAAACGCACTGACCAGCCGGGCCGTCATGCGCGGCGTCACCATCGGCACGGTCACGCCGAAGACGCCGACGCGCAGGCCGCTCGACAGCGTAAAGGTGTGGGACGGGACCACGGGCAGCGTCTCGCCCCGGTCTTCGCGCCAGCGGATATTGGCACACAAAATAGGAAATGCCGCGTTGCCGATTTTGTGCCGCAGCAGCGTGTCCGCGACATGGAACTCCCGGTTGCCGAGCGTCATGGCATCGTAGCCCGTCTCGGACATCAGGGTCAAGATCGGCTCGCCGCCAGGGCGGACGCCGACATTGCCCGCCGAAATGGCGTCGCCCGAATCGAGCAGCAGGACGTCCTCGCCCCGCGCCTGCCGTTCGGCTTTGTCAGCCCCGATTCGGGTCGCCTGCGCGGGCAACAGGTGGTTGTGAAAGTCGTTGGTGTGCAGGATGGTGAGGGTTGGCATAGGCTTATGGAAAGAAAAAGACACAGAGAACACGGGGCTGAACCCCCGTGCTTTAAAGGGCAATTCCCCGCCTTCGCGGGCATCAGACAGCCCATTGGAAGCGTTCCTAAATCTTCGCCCGCGAAGGCGGGGGCTTGCCCTTTAAAGCACGGGGGTTCAGCCCCGTGTTCTTGCTCCTACTGCTGCCCCGCCCGGTTCGCTGCCAGATACGCGGCCACAGCTTCGTCGAGACGCCCCTGACGGCGCAGGATTTCCTCCACGGCATCGCGCACCGCGCCGTGTCCGCCGGGGCGGGGCGTCACCCAGTCGGCACGGGCTTTGACAAACTCCGACGCATCGGCGACGGCGATTTTGACACCCGCCACGTCAAACGCGGGCAGGTCGTTGATGTCGTCACCGACATAGGCGGCTTCGGCAGGCGTTAGATTGTAGCGTTCTAGAAGCTCACGCAAAGCAGCGGCTTTGTCACCGCAGCTCTGGACTAAGTCCATCACTTTCAGCTCCGCCATCCGCGTTTCCACGGCCCGGCTCGACCGGCCCGAGATGACCGCGACCCGCATACCCATTGCTCGCGCCATGACAATCCCGAGGCCGTCGGCGACGTGGAAGGCTTTGGAATGCGCCCCGTCCGGCCCGTACAGCAGCGTGCCGTCGGTCAGCGTGCCGTCCACATCCAGCACAATCAGCTTGACGTTTTGCATTTAGTTTAGCTTCTTCTGCGCGATTTTGGCCTTTCTAACTCGCCACGCTCCCCAAAAACCAAGTGCTAAAGCGATTGACTCTAAAACCTGGCTGACTTGATGGTTGACTTGAGGAATGCGGTCAAGTACAAGCGCAGCGATGAATAACATGAGCGGCAGGAAAAAATAGGTGCCAAAGTACCAAAATGCAACACCAACCATCATAAGAACAAGGCCAATTTCAGCATAGTGCAGCGAGTGCCGAGGCGGAAAGAATTGCAGGCATAGCCCCGGTACGAACAAAATTAATCCCAGAAGAGATTTGCCCTGCTCTGCCGAAGGTAATTTGGAAAACATAGCGAAAGCTCCTATCTTCGTCATCTGGCCTAAAAGTGAAGTCTCATCAAATGCGCGAATTGATACGCCAGCAGGCAGAAGCCCGCCGTGCCCGCTGAGATAACCAGCCCGAGACGTGGCAGGCGGGAGCGGCAGGATAGCAGGCCGCCAAAGACACTGTACATCCAGCAGATAAAAAGGCCGCCGAACGCGACGGTAAATGCGCCCGGCCACCACGACGGCGCGGAATGCGGGAAAGCAAGCACTAGCGCGGCGTTGACTGGCAGCAGGGCGGCGGCGCTCAGGGCGGCGATGAGGACGTCCCGGCCCCCTTCCGGGGGCGGCGGAAGTAGTGGCTCCGGCTGATTTTCCGGCGGAGGCGGCCAGATTTCGGGCATGAGTCAGGTGATCCCCGCTTTGACCAAATCTTTCAGCGTCAGCAGGCCCAATGGCTTGCCGTCTTCGTCTACCACCGGCGCATCGCCCGCTTTCTGGCCGGGAAGCGGGTGGAACTCATCCAAGCGGCGCAGGCCCTCGGTCGCCAGCATTTCGGGGCGGACGACGCCGGGGGCGCGGGTCATGGCGTCGGCAGCGGGGCAGGAGAGCAAATTGGGCGTGTCCAGCAGGTGACGGCGAATGTCGCCATCGGTGATGAGGCCGGACACGCGGCCTGCGGCGTCGGTCACAATCGCCGCCCCGGCGTGGGCATTGGTGATGGCAAACATGGCCTCCATGACGGTGCTGTGTTCGGACACCACTGCCACGGCCTCCCCGGTCCGCATCACATCGGCGATATGCAGGGTCAGGCGGCGTCCCAGCGTCCCCGCCGGGTGCAGGCGGGTGTACTGGTCGAGCGTGAAGCGCCGTGCCCCCATCACGGTCACGGCCAGTGCATCGCTCAGGGACAGCATGGCCGTGGTGCTGGTGGTCGGGGCCAGATTCAGGTAGCACGCCTCGCGGTCTACGGACACGTCTAACACGATCTGCGCGGCGCGGGCGAGCGACGAGCGTGTCCCGCCGGTCAGTGCAATCAGCGGCGTGCCGAGCTGCCGAATGGCGGGCAGGAGAGCTAATAATTCATCGGTTTCGCCGCTGTACGAAAACGCCAGCACGACATCGCTGGGCTGAAGCATTCCCAGGTCCCCATGCACGCCCTCAGCGGGGTGCAGAAACAGGGCGGGTGTTCCCGTTGAGGCCAGCGTGACGGTCATCTTTTCCGCGATTTTACCGCTTTTGCCCATGCCCGTCACCACCACCCGGCCCGGCGTCGCCAGGATCAGCCGAACGGCTTCTGCCCACGCCACGCCGTCAAGACGCGCCGCGAGAGTGTCCAGAGCGCGGGCCGCTTCGGTCAGCACCCGTCGCCCTTCGGCCAACCATTCTTCCCGGTCTGTCTCTTCCTGATCCGTCATGCGCTTATTATACAGAGTTTGGTATTGAATAAGCAAGGCTGCCGCCTGGCGCGGAAGCAGCACAAAAGAAAAAGCAGGAAAATCGGCCCCATGTGCCAAACTAACTGCACAACAGTAGATTTCCGAAAGGTGACGTCGATGAACACTGCCCTCCGCCTTGCCGCACTTGTTTCTTGTTCGCTGTCGCTGGCTTCCGCCGGTCTGGTCCGGGCACAGGATGCCGCACCCGACCCGGCACACGCCAAGTTCCTGGCCGGGGTTTCCGCCTTTCAAGCGAGACACTATCCCGAGGCCGAGGCGGACTTTAACGCAGCCATTCAGCTCACGCCGGACAATGCCGACGCACACAATGCTCTCGGCATCGTTTATGATGCCGAACAAAAGTATGCCGGTTCGCTGACCGAGTTCCAGACCACCGTGCGTCTGCGCCCGGACAACCCAGATGCCCGCTACAACCTCGCCGTGGCCCTTGACCGGCGCGGGCAGACCGACGACGCTATCAAAGAAATGCAGACGGCCACCACCCTGCGGCCAAAGTTCTACACCGCTCAGTATATGCTCGGGCGACTTCTGGAAAAGCAGGGCGACCGTGACGGCGCGATTACCGCCTACCGCGCCGCCATTGAAGCCAAACCCGACTACGTTCCCGCCCACTATACTCTCGCCAACGCTTTGGACGACAGTGGACAGCACGACGCGGCGCAAGCCGAGTACCGCGAAACCTTGCGTCTGGACCCGCAGAACGCCGACGCGCACAACGCGATGGGCAATGTGCTGGATGTGCAGGGACATCATGCCGAGGCTGCACAGCAGTACCGCGCCGCCCTCCGCAGCCGCCCTGATTTTGCGCTGGCGCACTACAATCTAGGGCTGGCATTAGACGCGCAGGGCCAGACCGCCGCCGCCATTCACGAGTACCGCACGGCGCTGAAAACCAGCCCGCACCTGCTTCTGGCCCAGACCTATCTGGACAAGGCACTTGCCAAACAAACGCTGGCCGGACAGAAAACAGCGTCGGCTAAACCCGCCGCCTCCCGCGCCGTCCGGCTGGCCGAAGCCGACCGGCTCGCCCGGCGGGCACAGGCCGCGCGCGAAGCCCGGACGGCGCAAACGCCGACGGCTCCCGCTATGCCCACCCCGCCCCCGGCGCAGACGCGGCTGGCGCGGGGCACGACACTCTACAATGAGGGCAAAGTTCCGGCGGCCATTACGGTTCTGAAACAGGCCGTTGCCGCCGCCCCGAACGACCCCGTGGCCCGCTACCGGCTTGCGCTTGCCCTCGATGACAGCGGGCAGCAGGCCGCCGCCCTGCATCATTACCGGACGGCACTGCGCCTGAAGCCGACTTATGCCGCCGCGCTGGTCAGCCTCGGCACCTCGCTGTACCTGTCCGGCAGCCGGACCGAAGCGCGGCAGGAGTGGCAGAAAGCACGGTCGCTGGGCAGCCCCGAAGAAAAGTACAATGCGGAGATGCTCCTGAAGACCTATCCCTAAAGACTGAGGTGTGATATAATCGCGGCAGGAGAACGCAGCCCATGTCCACCCCGCCCGAAGCGGTACTGATTATCAACCCCACGGCGGGACGCGGCAAGGCCGGACGCTCGGAGGATGCCATCCGCGCCCTGCTTGGCGAGCGCGGCGCAGGCTGGGAGTGGCAGCACACTCAGAAAAGCGGCGACGCACAGCGCCTTGCCCGCGAGGCGGCGGAGGCGGGCGTGCAGCGGGTGATTGCCGTCGGCGGCGACGGAACCCTGCATGAAGTGGTCAACGGCGTGCTGGGAACCGCCGCCGCCGTGGGCCTGATTCCCTTTGGAACCGGCAACGATTTTGCGCGAGGCGTGGGCCTGTACGGCAGTCTGAAGCGGGCTTGCGCGGCGGTGGCGGGCGGGGTAACACGCCCGATGGACGTGGGCGTAATTGAGGGCGAGGGCACGCATGGCCCGAAGCATTTTCTGGTGCTGTCGGGAACGGGGTTTGATGCGCGGACCGCACAGACAGTCAATGCGGGCATTCGGTCTTTGTCCGGCCCGCTGGCCTATGTCTGGGGCGCGGTGCAGACGCTTCGCACGTTCACGCCCTTCGCGCTGACTTTAACTTTAGACGACGAGGCCCCGCGACAGCTTCGGTGTATGTTCGTGTCATTCGCCAATGTCGAGACGACCGGCGGCGGCATGAAAATCGCGCCGGGGGCACGGCCCGACGACGGCTGCTTGGACATCTGCCTCGTCGGCGCGGTGTCCAAGCTGACGCTCCTGTATCAGCTCACGCAGGTCTTTTCGGGAAGCCATGTCAAGCACCCCGCCGTCTCGCTGCTTCGGGCGCGGACCATCCGCGTGGAGGCCGACCCGCCGCAGCCGCTGCTGATTGACGGCGAGGTGTGCGGCACGACGCCTGCGACGGTGTCTTTGCTTCCGGGCGCTCTGCCGTTTCTGGTCCCTGCGCCATGACCCTGTTTGATAATGTGCTTGATGTCGTCATTCCGGCAGGCGGCACGATTGACGCCGATTTCGCCGCCCGTATCGGCTCCCCGTTTCGGGCACTGGCCCCGCTCGGCTCTGAGAAAACGCCGGTCTTGCAGCACGTTGTCAGCACTCTGCGGGCCTCCGGGATGGTCGGCAAAATCGTCTGCGCCGCACCCAATGCTGTACAAAGTGCAGTTGATGGTGTAGACTGCTGGCTGCCCGCCGGAGACAGCGGGCCGCAAAACATACTAGCCGGGCTACAGACTTTGCGCCCTGACACCCTGGCGCTGGTCTGCACGTCAGACCTGCCGCTGATGAGGCCCGAGGCTATTGCTCGTTTTGTGTCCGCGCTGATGCCCGCCGCCGCCGTCTCCGTCGGTCTCGTTCGCGCCGACGCCTACAATGCCGCTTTCCCGGACGCCCCGCCGTCCACGTTTGTCGAGTTGCGCGATGTGGGGCCGGTGACGCTGGCTGGCCTCTTTGCCGTGCACCCCGCCGCGCTGTTTCAGCGGCAGGCGCTTCTCGACTCGCTGTTCGGCGCACGCAAATCGCAGGTGCGAATGGCGGGTATACTTGGCCCGCGCCTGCTGCTGGCCTGGCTGACGCGCCGTTTAACTCTGTCCGCGCTGACTCCGTCGATGTTGACAATCCTAGTCCCCTGCCCCACCAACCGCGCCGTTTAACTCTGTCCGCGCTGACTGCCCGCGCCGAGGCTCTTCTGGGGGCGACGGTGCAGGTCATAGACCACACCGACCCCGCACTGGCTTACGATATGGATACTGCCGAAGATTACGAGTATGGGACACAGCATTTATGGCAAATAACCTGACTGAAACCCCTACCCCAACCGCCCGACGCGGCGGCTTTCTGAGCGAGCGTGGCATGGTCACGCGCATCGTGGTCGGCCTGCTGCTGGCCGCGCTGTTTATTTTTCTGGTGTTCGCCAGCGACGGCTTGCCATTCGCGCTGTTTGTCGCCTTGCTGTCGATCATCGGGGTGCTGGAGCTGTTTTACGCTGTCCGCAATCAGGGCGGAGCGCCGAATGAGCTGCTGGGGTGCATTGCGTGCCTGGCGTTTCAGCTCTCGGCGTGGGCCTATTACGGGCAGAAGTTTGGCCCGTACCTGCCGCCGCTGATGCTGCTGCTGGTGCTGGCAACACTGCTGTCAGAACTGGGAAAGCGTCGTCCCAAGCCCATTATCACCATCGGCTCCACGCTGCTGGGGGCAGTGTATGTGGGCTGGCTGCTGTCCTATCTGACGCTCCTGCACGGAATGCAGCCGGGGATGATTCGCCTGAGCGGCATAGGCGGCGCGGAGACGCCGGTACTGGTTCCGCCGCTGCCGCACACGACGCCCGGAGAATGGCTGGTGATTTTTGTCGCCGCCGCCACCATGCTCTCTGACACAGGGGCGCTGTTCGTGGGCAAAGCGTTCGGCAAGCACAAGCTGGCCCCGAGTGTCAGTCCGGGCAAAACCTGGGAGGGGTCCATTGGCGGCGTTCTGACTTCGCTTGCTGCTGGGGCACTTTTGGGCCACTGGCTGCAAATGCCGTGGGTCCATGCGCTGGGTTTGGCTGCTCTCTGTGCGATTGCCGGGCAGGTCGGCGACTTGTGCGAGTCGGCCTTGAAGCGCGATTTGGGCGTCAAGGACTTCGGCGCAATCTTGCCGGGCCACGGCGGCATTCTGGACCGCATTGACTCTCTCCTATTCGCCGCACCGCTGGCCTATTACTACGTGCTGTACTTCTTGAAGTAAGGGAGGCCCCCCGCCCCAATTCTGGGGAGCCGGATCAGGAGCCGGACCCCCTAGCCCCCAATAATGTGGGAACCGGAAAATTAGGGCACGGCCCGTTTGTTCTTACTCTGGCTCCCCAGAATTGGGGCGGGGGGGGCCTCTTACGCCTCCAAATACTCCGCCAGCCACGCGACGCTCCGCGCCTGCATCTCGTCCGTGTACGAATGCCCAAGCTCCGGGAACAGCACCAGTGACAGCCGCTCCGGGAACTCGGCATACGCGGGCCGCAGGCGGGCTTCCAGCGCAATCACCCCTTCCACCGAAACCGTCGTGTCCGCCGTGCCATGCAGCATCAGGAGTGGGCGCGGCGGGTAGACCCCCGCCGCCACTTCCAGCGGGCTTTGCAGGGCGGCGATGTCATACGCCGGATGCCCTGGCCCGAGGCCGAACGCCCGCAGCGGGGCCAGCCAGTCCGGGCTGCCAAGGGCCACGGCGGCGGCAAGGAGGCGCGGCTCAGACAGCATCGCCGCAAAGGTCACATAGCCGCCCATTGAAATACCGTGAATGCCCGCTTTGGCCGGGGCAAACTTCGCGGCGTAGTAGTCAATCGCCTCAGTAATATCCGCCGCCGTCCCCAGCAGCAGTTCGGTGGTCGTGCCAAAAAAGTCTGTTTGCAGGCGGCCCTCGCGGGTATCCGCGCCGGGCCGCTCGCCGTGCAGGCGGAGGTCTATGGCGACCGCCCGCAGACCGGCACGGGCCAGGTCATACAGCCCCGTCAGCATTCGCTCCTTGTGGCTGCCCAGCCCATGCAGGACAAAGGCCAGCGGGGCATCGGCGGCAAGATCAGCGTGGGCGACGGACAGGCCCGGCAGGCCGTCGGCAATCAGTTCGTGTGTAAGTGTGTAGTTGATCATCATATGTGTTTGCGGCCTACTCCACCGTCAGCGCCAGCAGGACCAGCAAAACGCGCTGTCCCTGCGGCGTAATCGCATAGCGCGAGCGACCCGCCTGCGTCAAAAGGCCCGCGTGCATCAGGTCGCGCAGGTGATGGTACAGGCTGCCGGTGCTTAACCCGGCGGCGGCTCCGAGCGCGGCGGCACCCTCTGATTCGTGCCCCAGTAGGGCGCGAAGCAAACCTACTTTCTGCGGCGATGACAGCGCGTAGCCAAGTTGCGCGGCGGCTTCATCAGTCGCGGCGGCGATCTGCGCGGCGCTGACAGACAGGGGGCCGGTCTTGAAGGCTGTGTCGTCGTCGCCGGACGCGGGCCGGTTGACGCTGTACTGCACCAGCGCATCGGATTTGGACTTTGGGGCAGGGTCTAACGCCGTTGCTTTCTCAGCGGGGCGGTCGGTAAGTTGTGCCTGAAGCTGACGCATTTCGGCCTGCATCTGCTTCAAGGCTTCTTTTGTTTGTTTGTCCATAGCTATTTTCTCGTACTGGAATAGTGTAACATTAAAATATCTTCTTGTCAAGCGGTACTAGACAGCAAGCAAAGCGAGTGGTATACTGAATGTGCATAGAGACAAACAGAAGGGGAAGCACATGAGTAAAATTCTGGTGGTGGATGACGAAGAGCCGATTGTGGATGCGATTTCGTACAACCTCAAGAAAGAGGGCTTTGCGGTGGATACGGCGGGCGATGCCGATGAGTGCATGAGCCGCTACCTGTCCGGCAGTCCTGATTTGGTGCTGCTCGATGTCATGCTGCCTTCGGGGAGCGGGCTGGATTTGTGTCAGCGTCTGCACAAGCAGAACGCCGCCCTACCGGTGCTTCTACTGACTGCCCGCGCCGCCGAAGCGGACTGCCTGCGCGGCTTTGATGCCGGAGCCGATGATTATGTTGTCAAACCCTTCTCCATGCGCGAGCTGATGGCTCGCGTACATTCTCTGCTGCGCCGCTCCGGGTCCCGTGCTGCCGAGGCGGAAGCGCCCCCGAAACCGACTGCTCTGGCTGTAGACAATCTGGTAATTGACTGCGACCGGCGCGAGATTTTGAAGGACAATCTGCCCCTCAGCCTGTCCCGCAAAGAGTTTGATTTGCTGCACCTGCTGGCCGCAAATCGGGGCCGCGTCTTTGACCGGCAGACGCTCCTATCGCGGGTCTGGGGCGAGGACTGCTATGTGGATGACCGCACGGTGGATGTGCATATCCGCTGGCTGCGCGAAAAGCTGGAGCCGGTCCCCGCCCGCCCGGAAACGCTGCTGACCGTGCGCGGCATCGGCTACAAGTTTAAAGGCTGACGCTCTTGAGCCTCTTTTCCTGGCCGCGCCCGCCCCGTGAAGACTCCCTGCCGGATGGCCCCGACCCCGGCCCCGCCGCTCGCTGGAACGCCTTGCTGGAAACCACCGAGGACGCCGTTTTAGTGGCCGATGGCGAGGGGCAAATTAAGCAGTCCAACACTGTGTCCGCCGCCCTGTTTGGCACGTCTGTGGGCGGCACGTTGCTGGCGCACACCCTGAGCAGTGAGCTGGAAGACCTGTACCGGCTGGCCGTCCGGCGGCAGGTTCCGGTGGAGCGCGAAGTCACTCTCAGTCGCCCCGTCGCCCGGACGCTGCACGCCCGCGTTACGCCCGTCACCGAAGGCGAATACCTTTTTGTCCTGCGCGACCTGACCGAGCTGCGGCGATTGGAGCGCGTGCGCCGGGACTTTGTCGCCAATGTTTCCCATGAGCTTCGCACGCCGCTGACGTCCATCAAAGCCATGGCCGAGACGCTGCTGGACGGCGCACGGACCGATGAGGCCGTCGCCCCGCGCTTTTTGCAGACGATCATGCGCGAATCGGACCGCTTGGTGCGTCTGTCTTCGGACCTTTTGGACCTGTCCCGCGTGGAAGCTCTGGGCATCCAAAAAAGCCCGCTGGACCTCGCCGCCCTCGCCGCCGATGTCGCCGCCCGCCTCGCCGCGCAGGCCGACAAAGCCGACCTCACGCTGGTCAACACCCTCCGCGCCCCGCTCGTCGTCCCCGCCGACCGCGACGAAATGGCGCAGGTCTTAGTTAATCTGTTAGACAACGCCATCGCCTACACCCCGCCGGGCGGCACGGTCACCCTGAGCGCCGCCGAGACCCCGGAGACAATCACCCTGTCCGTCACCGACACCGGCATCGGCATTTTGTCCCACGACATTTCCCGCCTCTTTGAGCGCTTTTACCGCGCCGACAAAGCCCGCAGCCGCGCCTCCGGCGGCACAGGTCTGGGTCTCAGCATCGTCAAGCACATCGTCGAAAGCCACGGCGGCACGGTGGCCGTGCAAAGTGAATACAACAAAGGCAGCGTCTTCAGCTTCACCCTGCCGAAGTCATAGCCGCGTCCTTTTCCGACGTTGCCTTGTCCTAATCCACACACGCCTTGCTCTTATCCACATACTTAGAGCGTGTTGAAAAAGTCTTGTTTGTTGGTGTACACTGTAATTATGGAACGCAAACCCTATTCTGCTGAGCGTCAAGCCTACTCCACCGACCTGACCGATGCCCAGTGGCAAAGCCTTCAGGA
>JAABUK010000991.1_pt1 | contig 56565 bp, 61 predicted proteins | sample 5559141 | NCBI WGS metagenome assembly JAABUK01 (sample SAMN10711869, study PRJNA513367) | rock metagenome | isolation source: Antarctica rocks | place: Antarctica: Victoria Land, Pudding Butte nord | collected 2016-01-03 | reverse complement strand
GAACACCATCAGGGAAAGAAAAATAAGTAAAGATGACCTGTGGTCTTTCATCTCTTATGTGCCAAGCGGCAATGGAGAAATCATTATCCGTCAATACCAGGGATGGGCTACCGTGCATCCTTAAGGCTTTTGAATTAAAATGAACATTGAGCATTGAACGTTGAGCATTGAACATTTTGCTTATGTTTTTATAATATTCAATACTCAATACTCAATGCTCAACGTTCAATGCTCAATAAGGACTGTTATGGTACCAGCTTAATCTTTTCATAGCATCATCGTTGCGATGCATTTCGTTCATCTTACAGTTCATTGTTCATCTTTTTTCAAAGCGAAATTTCCTCTTTGTTTTTCTCTTTAGCTCAATAAACATTCAAAAAGTACAAGTGTGCGACGCAAGAAAAGCAACATCAAAGAACTGCTGTCTGTTCAACAAAAAAATACAACAAAAAATAAAAAAATGAAAAGTATTCTTTCCACATTGTTACTCCTTACAATTATGACAACATTTACAAATGCGCAAGACCATCGCTTTGACCCGCCCTGGAATACACCTCCAAACAGCGCTGTGCCTTTTACTGTTGCAGGAGTGGATAATGTGCCTGATTTATTTGGCGACATTAATAATCCTGAACTGGTAGTGTTCTTTGGCGGTAACCAGTTTATGGTAATAGATGAATTGATAGAGGCTTTTAAAAAAGCATATCCGGCATACCAGAGAGTGTTTGTTGAGACCTTGCCACCAGGCATACTGGCAAAGCAAATAGAAGGCGGCACAATGACAATTGGCAACATGCGTATAGACCTGAAACCGGACGTATACACAGCAGGCAAAAACAGGATAGACCAAACGCCTCAATGGTTTAGCAGGACTGAAGTGTATGGCAAAAACAGGCTGGCAATTATGGTGCAAAAAGGTAATCCTAAAAACATAAAAGGACTGTCAGATTTAGGTCGCAGCGATGTGCGTGTAAGTATGCCTAACCCTGCATGGGAAGGCATTGGAAAGCGTATAGAAGAAGCGTATGTAAAAGCCGGAGGTGAAGCTTTGAAAAATGCGATTATGCAAACAAAAGTAAAAGACAGCAGCACTTACCTAACGCACATTCATCACCGCCAGACACCGATGCGTATTTTATACAACCAGTCTGATGCTGCACCTGTCTGGTACACGGAAGCATTTTATCAAAAGATGATTGGTCACCCTCTGGAGATGATTGAAATACCTGCAAAAGAGAACATTGAAGCAGTTTCTGTTGCCGCAATGCTGAAGGCCGCACCTCATCAAAAGGCAGCTAAAGACTTCATGGATTTTTTAATGAGTGCAGATGGTAAAGCAGTGTACAAGAAGTATGGATTTACCACGGAATAATGCCTGTGATGGAAAAGATAATAGTCATAACAGCTTTTTGTGTAACAAAACATCTGTTCGTTAAACGGGAATGGAAATGGTATTCCATATTTACTTATGGCTTGATTACCAAAAATAAATTTAACATTTTAAACTATGAAAGAAATGACTGTATTAACAATTGGCGGATTACTTATTTTAGGTCTTGTTGCGGGTTCATTTAGCGGCCTTATTGGTATAGGTGGTGGTGTTATTATCGTTCCTGCCTTAATTCTCTTATTTGGATTTTCGCAACAAATAGCACAGGGCACAACCCTTGCATTGCTTGTGCCACCAATCGGATTATTAGCTGTTATGGATTATTACAAAAAAGGATTTGTAAACATGCCTGCGGCAATACTGATAGCTTTAGGTTTTATTGCAGGGGGATTTTTGGGAGCAAAAATCGCAGTAAACTTGCCCGAACAAACACTGAGAAGAATATTTGCTGTAGTAATTGTTATCATTGGTATAAGAATGTTTTTCTTTAAGGGATAAATGCGGTCTTTCCTGCCATATATATATCACAGTGTTTATATTAAGAATTATAAAATAAAAATTAGTAATGTTACGCTGGCTCTGGATTTTATAACGCCACTAATGCTCATGGTGTGATTGTTGAATTTCTTTTTATCAATAAAAATATTTTTATCATGAACTTAAATGCACTATCGCTTCCTGTCTTACTCGGTATTTTTGCTGTTGCAGCTATCGCCATTTGGATTGCCGGTATTCAGTTGTCTGATACGACCGATATACTTTCAAAACGTTTCGGATTAGGCGAGGCTTTGGGTGGAATGATTATTCTTGCTATCGTTACCAACCTTCCCGAAATAGCTATTGTTGTCAGTGCATCTCTTCAGCATAATGTTGGTATTGCCGTTGGTAATATTCTTGGAGGTATCGCTTTTCAAACCGTAGTATTGGTCATATTAGATTTATTTGGCTTAGGCAGGTTAGACAGCCTCACCTACAAATCTGCATCGCTTACCCTTGTGTTAGAAGGCTCTCTTGTATTAGCCGTTTTATCTTTTGTGGTAGTAGGCCATCAGCTACCTTCCTCCATCATTTTCTTTAGAATAGCCCCTATTGACCTCTTAATATTTATTACATGGATTGTTGGAATAGTATTAATTAATAAGGCACAAAAAGACCTGCCGTGGGTGGCAAATTTTAAAGTGCCTGGTGGACAGGAAGAGCCAAAGGGACATTCCAAAAGTGAAAAAGACGAGCAGGCAAAGAAAGAAAATCGAAGTACAGGAAAGATTATTGCTATTTTTTTACTTTGTGCACTCATAACACTGGTAGCCGGTGTGGTGCTTGAAAGAAGTGGAAATGGCATTGCTAAACATATAGGCATGCAAGGTGTTATTTTCGGAGCAACTGTTCTGGCTGTTGCCACTTCATTGCCTGAAATTTCTACAGGGTTAGCTTCTGTAAAATTGAAAGATTATCAAATGGCAGTTAGCGATATTTTTGGCGGCAATGCTTTTTTGCCTGTTTTGTTTCTTCTTGCTACCCTCATTTCCGGGCAGGCTGTACTTCCACAGGCACAAAAAACAGACATCTATCTAACCGGTATCGCCATGATTTTAACCATTGTATATTCCTGGGGACTATTGTTCCGCCCCCGCAAACAAATACTATACATGGGATTAGATTCTTTCATTGTCCTCGTTGTATATGCTTTAGGTATTGTTGGTTTGTTCGCTATTTCCAAATAAATATTTTGCTTCATTTGTATAGAATAAAAAATTGTTTTTTTATGGTACCGGCATAGTATTTTATGTCGTCATTGTTGCGTCGCACGTTGTGCCATGAAGCGGTTAGGCAACTGATTGCATGTTCTTTTTAAAGATGATGGAAGGCGGAAGTGCATTTCTGCCTGGTTCATAGGTAGCGCTGAGACAGGCAGAGCTATCAAAACACCTCACGCTGCTTCTGTTGTAAAATGGCGGTAGTGAACGGCTGAGGAAAAGGCGTGAAGAAAGGTCAGTTTAGCTACGGGATCTGTATGGAAAGTCATCTTTAAGAAAGACATTACTACAGTTAGAGAAAAGACTTTTAAAAGGGATACAGAACAAATTACGTGAACAGGTTCAGGTACACTTGAGGTAATTGCACATGCTTTAAAACCTCATAAACTTACATTATCAGACCTGTTAATTGAAATGCACCCCGGCAGTACGGAAAGTATTAAATCTTACCTGATGCATTCAACATTTATGGTATTCCTGTCTATCCATTTTGTATTGAAAGAATTGCAAACAGGTGAGTTAATTTTAATGGATGTAAAAGATGTCAGCATCGAAAGGTTTTTTACTTCATACATCTCCAGGGCAAATCTGCACTATTGCCTGAAATGTTTATTCGGTATGCAAAGCATTATAATTTGAAGTAATTGGCAATTCTTTTTAACCAGCAGCTTTATGGGCTATTGCAAGACTTGTATAACTATATTTTTTCCTGCGTATTAGTGGCACAACTTAAACGAATGGAACAGGAAGGGTTTTTAAATCCTGAAAAAGTTCTGATGATTGAAGTGATGCAGACGAATCTTAATAACGTTATCTCTGACAATAATGATGCTTTTATTTAGTGAAACCAGAAGGGAAACTATTTTAAATCTAAAAACCCTTAATTAATTGGAGAATAATTAAGGGTTTTAACCTGTAGTCCCTATCGAACAAATGTCGAACTCTTTTTTGGAAAATTTAAAATTACTGGTAAGATTGGCGGCTTAATTACTAATAAGATATGCATTGAAGTATAAAATCGCTTTTGAATTTTGGGTAATTTGACTTGCCTTTTGTTTAACAAGTATAGCTATCCTGTAGCCCTCCTTATTGATTTTTCGAATCATTCCGTTTAGTTTTACCAGAAATGGAAGAATATTTCATATTAAGACCTAAAATTTAATCTTCAAAGAAAAAATTACATTCATTAATTATGTACCCTGTTCAATTCATCCTCCGCGCCTGTTGATCTTTCCCTTTTGACTTTCAAAGATTTGTTACCAAAATTGTGTGTATAAGTAAGTTTATATCCAATAGTTCCATAATTAAAAGTCCGGTTTACAATGGCGCCTGTGTTGGGCAAAGTTTCGCCGAATTTCCAGTAGTTCCCGGAGTTGAATATATCGGTCGCCGTTAAACGTAAAATATCATTTTTGTTACCTAATTTCTTTTGAAGCCCTGCATCTAACTGGTAAAGAGATCCCCGTTTCGCTGTTCCAAAATAGCTGGCGGAAGAATAAAAGCCGGTTATTTCAACAGAGAAATTTTTTGGCAATGTAAAACGTTGTGTTGAGTTCAAGCTGTAATTAAAAATTTTCAATTGAACCGGTGCCTTATCAAATGAAGCATTTATCTGCCTCCAGTTGCCGGTAATATTATTTTGCATACTCCACCATTTGGTTACAATGACTGGCAGCGAAAAGCTTGCCGTGAGGTATTGCTCATATTTGAAATTGCTCGCAGAAAGATATACGATGCCGCTTACCGTATCTATTCTTTGGGTTTGAAAATAAAAATTTTCAATAGTATTGACTTCATGCGTATAACTTAAGGAAAAATTATAATTTTTAAAACCATAGCTCGCTTGCAGGGTTTTGGCAATCGCAGGCCGTAAAGCGGGGTTCCCCGTAAAAAATGTTTTGGGATCAAAGAAAACAGTAAAAGGAGCTAGGTCGGTAAAAGCAGGGCGGGTAATTCGCCTGTTATACGAAAAATTGATGGTGTTATCATTATCAAGCTTTTTTGAAATATAAAAAGTTGGAAATAATTCTCCGTATTTCCTGTTAACAATATTGTGAGTTTCCGATGAACCTAAATTGGTGGTCGTGTATTCATATCGCAAACCTGCTTTCATCGATATTTTACCGTCCAGGTTGATGTTGAATGAAGTATAAACCGCACCTATATTTTCTTTCAATGAATAATTTGCAGAAAGACCCAGATCAGGCACCCATATACCCTGCTTTAAATTCTCTGTAGTCACGTAATTAGTGAATTTAGATAAAGAAATTTTAGCACCGGTTTCCATTGTAATTTTCTTACTCAACGGTGTGGTGTAATCTGATGAGAAAACCCAGAAATTAATAGGTGTGATTTTACCACTTTTTAAGTCCTCATGATACAGAAACTCTTTTGCCTTATTATAGTAATTAGTTGAATAAGTGTTGGGATTATTGTCCTTATAATAAATATAATTTGCATCGGAAAAAAGCACTTTACCGGGTTTGAATACATGCTGAAAATTGAGATTTGTCATTATATTTTGCCAAATATTTAATTCAGGATCATCAACACTGGTTATAATGGTATCCGGTATATTGTTTTTAGTTATAGCTGCTCCATTATTGGCGATCATCGACCAATGGTTAATATACCCACTCACCAAAGCACTAATGATCGTTGCGGTATCTAACGAATAGTCCATACCTATCCTCAGGTTTTGAACCTGTCTTATGGCATCGCGGTTTGAGAAGGAAGTATTTGTAATTGTATTTCCTGCCTTGGCAAACTGCGTAAAGCCTGTACTGGGTTGAATGTAGTGATTATGATTAAAAGCATAATTACCATACAGGCTTATTTTGGCGCTCCTGTAATTAAAATTGCCTCCTGCTGCACCTAATTCTCTATTGCCATAACCTGCCGTAAAAAAATAAGAACCGTTGAAGCCATAATAAGGATTATCAGTAAGTACAATATTAATATACCCGGCATTGCCTGCGGCATCATATTTCGCAGGAGGCGTAGTGATCAGTTCAATCTTTTCAATATTGCCTGCACTGATACCAGCCAGTAATTGAACCAATGCATCCATTGGCATGTAATTCATTTTTCCGTTCATCATTACGGCAACACCGTTTTTACCATTAATAACAATACTGTTATTCTGCCTGTTTACCGTTACTCCCGGTGATTTTTCCAACACATCTAATGCCGTACCCCCGACATCTGTAATACTATTTTTTAAATTTATTACTACCCTATCAATCTTTTGCTCAAACATTGGCTTTTTTACTGCTACAGTTACGTCTTTTAATTGCACATTTCCGTTCCCGAGGAGAAGAATACCGGCATTTATTGTTTTTTTATCGGCGGTAATTTCAAAAGTTTGAGAGTAAACCTGTTTCATTCCTGTGAAGCTTGCGGTAACCAAGTACCTCCCATTTCGGATATTTTTAAAAGAATATTTTCCAGATGTATCCGAAATTACGCCCTTCACTAATGAAGAGTCAGCCGATTTCAATAATAGCACATTGGCAAATTGCAAAGGCTTTTCATCTGACGTCTCAATATTTCCCTGGATTACAGATTGTGATTTTAATTGCTGAGTGCTAATCAGGCAAATAACAATCACTGAAAGCATTAATGTAATTTTCTTTTCCATCTTTGATTTACAATTTGATTATGTTTAAAACAATAGAATGATTAGTTCAAAAAATGCACTGCCTGTTCCTTTTGGATTACAGTAATATTCCCTATCTAAATTTTTGGAGGGTTTCCTATTTTACAACCGGTAATTATTTGTTAGTCCGTTTTTCTTGTTACCATCTTATAATCAGGATATCTGTAATACCGGCAATCGCATCAATAAAGTGATTGATAATTTTTTTATTGCGTTTTACTAATCCCGGTGGGTGTTGACGGGTGTTTATTATGGCTATGGTTTTGTATATGCGTTACAACTATCGGTTTGATATCATTTTCAGCTTTCCTTCAGGTTAATTATTGAAATCTTTTTTCCTGTTCTTGCTGCTTCATAAATGGCTTGTAATATTCTTATATCTTTAATACCTTCTTCTCCGGTGATATGACTGGGCAATATTTTATTCTCTAACAATACCATTGCGATCTCATCACATTGTGTGGCTTGCTGGTTTATAACCGCAAAATTTAATTCTCCTTTACTTGTTGTTCCCTTGTATGGCCCGTAACCAAGGCCAGGACTAAGTTCAAAAAAACCATTATCAGCGGATGCAAAAAATCTATCAATGCTGCAATTAAAAGAACTACTGGAATTGCAAACAGCGCCTCCCGGAAACTCTAACTGCCAGGTGATGGATTCTTCTACTTCTGTAAATAATTTTTTGTTAGTAACGGGGCCAAATTGTGCTGTTACAGCAATAGGTTCTTCGCCTAACACATAGCGACTGCTTTGAACACAGTAAATTCCAATATCCATAAGAGGGCCGCCGCCGGATATAGCTTTCTTTAAATGCCAATGGGTTGGATCATCCGATTTGTAACCCAGCGATGCTTCCAGTAAACGTACTTGACCAAAAACTTTCTCCTGTCCTAATCTTTTAATTTCAAGATGGTTCGGTTCGGTATGTAAACGATAGCCAACCGCTAACTGTACGCCTGCATTCTTACATGCATCTATCATTGCCTGGCAATCATTTATAGTAATTGCCATTGGCTTCTCCACAATCACGTGTTTGCCAGCTTTCGCAGTTCGGATTACAAACTCTTTATGCATTGAATTTGGCAACACCACATATACTAAATCAATGTCTTTATTATTTTTTATTTCATCGAAATTTTGATAGTTGTAAATATTTCTTTTGGGAATAGCATATCGCTTTTCCCATTCGGCCGCTTTTGTTGGTGTTCCTGTTACGATACCAGCAATACGGCAATATTGTGAGCTTTCTAAACCATGCGCCAGGATATTTGCATAAACCCCCAAACCACACAACGCAATATTTAATTTTTTACCCTCGTAATTGGTTGAATTTATTTTAGGGATATTTATAAAAGACGGTAGTGTAGCAGCAATTGCAGCACTGCCGGCGCCAATACCGAAATTTTGTAAAAATGAACGGCGAGAGAAATTTTTCATTCTTTATTTTTTAGTCATTTGATGCAAAGAAGGTTTAGTTTCTAAATGGTGAATAATCAATCATGGCAATATTGACTATTCACCATTGAAAATGCTTATTTATCCAACACTATTTGCGGGTGCAGATCGTTACTAAATATTTACATGTCATTTGAACACCAATCTCTTCCCCTCCAACTTTACAGGTGTTCTTCACCTGCAAATCTCTCTCATCCTTAAGCCTTAAAAAAGACTGTTGCTACATGACAAAATACTACCCGATTAAGTCATAAGAGGAAGACCTAATCGGGCAGTACGCAGAGATGTTATTTGCTGTGCATTTGTATAAGATCAGCGGCTAACTGTTACCCTTAAGAAAGTCACCGAAATGGAAGCAGTATTTTCTGTGGTGCTTTTGTTTTGACTATTGAACAAAGTCTCTAACTCTTGCTGCAGGTCTGATGCTTTACCATTCTTTTCGGCAGCTTCAAACGCATTCATAGTGGGGCCGTAATAGTTTTTAAACATGCTGACGAATTCTTTTGGCGAGTAGGGTGCATTAAAAGTAAAAGTGTCCTTCTCGAACGATATGTTTTCTTTGGCAATGCCGGCACTGCCAAAACGTTCGATGACATTGCTTTCTACACCCCACAACATCGGACTAACAAAACCTTCGGGAGGCGGCGGCGTGTAGGCGGAACTAATCTTTAATATCTGTGCTACCAAAGTGGGATCTCCTGGTATCCAATTACCCATTACTATTTTCCCGCCCGGCCGGGTAACACGTAGCATCTCCCTGGCTACTTCAAACGGCTTTGGTGCGAACATGGCGCCAAAAATGCTGACAACCATGTCGAACGACTCATCATTTAACTCATTCAGATCAGTTGCATCTCCTTCCTGGAACGTGATATTTGTAAGCCCTTCATCCTTTACCCGTTTCTTTGCTGCAGCAACGAGATTGCTTGCAATATCAACACCTAAAACAATTGCTCCCAGTTTTGCTTCAGGTATTGCAGTGGTGCCATCCCCGCAACCGAGATCAAGCACATCCATACCATTGGTAATCCCGAGTTTAGCAACCAATGCGGTACCGCTTTCCCGCATAGTTTCGGCAAGTTTGGTGAAGTCTCCTTTTTCCCATAATGCTTTGTTTGGATTCATTTTGTTTTGTGTTTTAGGTTTATGTATTTAGTTCAAAAGCATTGTAAATGCTATACTCTTTTTTGCAGCTTCAATAAGGCCGTCGGCTATGTCAACTCCGGTAACTTTTGCCCCCGCATTTGCAAGCAACCTCGCTGCCAAGCCTGTGCCTGTTGCAACGTCAAGTATTTGCTCGCCGGCTTGTGGATTAAGGCGGGTGATACAATGTTCAATTGCAGCAGAGATAAAATGGCTGATTTTGTCATAATTAAGCCCACCTGTACTCCATGTTGTTGCGGCTTTATTATTGTGCGGTTGGATTGTTTGCAAATCCTTTGGTTGTAAATCCATCTTTTTAGATTTATTTGTAAGAGTTTAATTTTATTATTTAGCTTAAGTATTGTTGACAGTTGTTTTGCCTGTTAATAGTTTCACTGCCACTAAAGCATCTTATTGAAACCTTGTTCTTTTCCCTTTTTATTATAAATAATTCCCGGTTATAGAATCTATGAGAGCTTTTACAACAACAAAATTGCACACAATATTCTAATTTGATAAAGGAGGAATTACCTATTTTGTCTGAATGAACTCCTATTTTATAATTCTTTATTACCCTAAATCTAATTCCGCTGAATTGAACTCTCTGCCAAAAAGCTCTCCTGTTTTAATAATTAAGCTTAGCGCTGGTTTTGTGGGCACTGTTGTCTATGTGAATAAGATTTGCTCAGAATTATTCTGGGGCCGATAGGAACAATCGTAGTAATCTTACTGATTGATTTTTGGAAAGTATTCCTGTTTTGGATGCTCGAGTCCTTTCTTTATTTGGTATTATGTACATACAATACATTTTCTCGGCTGGCACATATCTGTGTAGTCACTCCGATAGCAATCGCCTATTGCTTTAGAACCCACAGGAAATTACAGTAGTACCTTTACTCGTTTGGTAATTAATTTTTCTCTTTCAATTACATTTTTGGGATAGTTCTAAATTTCTTACTTGTATGGCTTGACAATGACAGACGATTATATCGCAATTATGAACTGCTGATGGAAAGTCCTCCGAAGAAATGGTCAAACTTTCCGCAATAAAACTTTTACTCAGTAAATTTTAAACAGGCTCTTAAACATCTCGCCAGGCATTGGCTTGCTTATAAAAGTTAAATATTATTGTGCCTGCAAACAAAATACTCCAAAGTATTTTTAATTAAAATGCCGATTGCCATACCCATTGCAATAAGAGTAACTATATGGATGGACCTAATGTTTTCGGTTCCGTGAAGTCTTGAATAATTTCCTAAAGTAGCAGCGATAAAAAAATTGGCATTATAAAAGCACCAAAACTTTTTCGCTTATTAATCAGAAAAATTTTTTTATAAGGACAAGACAGGGCTATTTATAATATTACTATCGCCTGCCCTATGTTATAATTTCCTGGCGTACAGCTTCGGATACAGCTTTTGTGCGTGACCTTACATTAAGCTTAAAGAATATAGATGAAATATGATTGTCAACTGTTTTGGCAGATACAAAAAGTTTGGAGGCAATTTCTTTACTATGCAGTCCTTCCTTAAGCAACTCTAAAACATCGAGTTCCCTTCCGGTTAAAAATGCAGCATTTCCCCGGGTTGATTTCCTTATGCCGCGAGGAATACTTTTAATGCCGGAAGTTCTCATTTCCCACCTCATTTTTTCATATACAGCACTAGCGCCAAGCTTATGAACAATTGTTATTGCTTTTCTTTTGTCATTATCACTTCCTTCAAATAAGGCAAGTGCCTCCATATAAGGACAACCGGCGTTTTTCCATAATGTTGCTGCTTTCATCACTTTTGTTGTACTGCTCAGGTCATATCCTTCATAAATCCCATTGAATGACAGATGCTGTTTTCTTGCTTTAAGCAGCCAGAAAGCAAATTCATAATTCCGAAAAGTATTAGCCACACCGTTAATTATACTTATAGTTCGATCAACGGCTTCTGTTTCAATAAAAGTCTTTCCGGTAAATGTATCTCAACAAGGTCTTAATTTAATTGTTCAATGTTTGCTTACTGCCGTCTAAAGTTAATGCTTACTGTCATCTTTGATGATGAAAGTATTTTTATTTGGCGCATCAGGAGCTACAGGAACAGAAGTTTTAACCCGGCTATTGTCAACAGGACACAATGTTAAAATAGTATATTAAAATAACCTGTCGATACCTGAAGAGCAACCTGACTTTGCAGATCTGTTGTTTTTTCTTTCTGAAATTTTTCATTAATCACCGATGCTTCTGTCTGGCGATACGCACTTTCTTTAAGAACAGGCTGAGTGAAGGATAAAAAACTATTGAAGCCATTTCTTCCTCCCACAGCAACATCCTGCACCGGTTTATTGGAACCTGTAAATGAGCCGGGAAGAAAAATCGTCTGCCGGTCAAAGTAATGCGAGTATGCTGCGCTGGCAGAGATCTCGGGCAGCAGGCGGCTCTTTGTTTCTTTAGTAATTTCTTTGTGTCGAAACTCTTCCAGTGTTTGCACCTGCAGTTCCTTGTTTCCATGTGCAGCCATTGTCAATGCCTCTGCAAGGCTCAAGGCTTTTTTCTGCGCTCGCAGCGAATTGCTGCAAAATAACAGCAGCAAAGCCGGCAGTATGTTTAAAACTTTCCTCTTCATTGTATTTATTTTACGATTTCACTTCTAAGTGTTCCCGGTTCATGATCTTCTACGACAGCAGCCTTTTTCAGTGCAGAGCCTGACAAGTAGGAGTAAACAGCCGGTATAATAAACAGTGTTAATATTCCCGCGAAGACTAATCCTCCTGCAATCACAATTCCCAGTGACTGGCGGCTGTTTACAGTCATAGCAATGGGTAATGCGCCAAAAATCATTGCGAGGGAGGTCATCAGGATTGGACGGAAACGTTGTTCTGCAGCATGGACAGCAGCCTCATATTTAGATAGCCCTGTTTCTTTCAAATGATTGGCGAATTCTACGATCAGTATACCGTTTTTAGTAATCAGTCCTACAAGTGTGATAATTCCGATTTGGCTGAAAACATTTAAACTTTGATTAAACCAATACAGGCAAAGAATTGCTCCTGTTACAGCCATGGGCACAGTAAGCATAATGATGAGCGGATCACGCAGGCTTTCAAATTGTGCCGCAAGAATCATATAGATCAGCAGCAGGGCAAGAATGAGCGTAAACGTAATATTTCCCTGGCTTTCTTTATAATCCCTGGACTGACCGGCTAAAGTAGTTTTGAAGTTATCGCCCAACACCTCTTTTTTGATCCGTTCCATTTCCTGTATGCCAGCCGCAAGGCTTACTCCCGGTGCAAATCCCGCAGATACGGTAGCAGAAGTATATTGGTCATAGCGATAAATGGCAGCCGGGCTGATGCCTTCATCAGTAGTTACCAGGTTATCCAAAGAGATCATCTGGTTGTTTGCAGAGCGAACGTAAATAGAACTCAGATCGCTTTTGTCGTTCCTGTATTCCCGCTCTACCTGGCCGATCACTTCATATTGCCTGTCGTTATTTAGAAAATAACCATAACGCTGCCCCGAGAAAGAAAGCTGTAATGCCCGGGCAACCTCCTGTATAGACACACCCATCAATGCCGCTTTTTGCCGGTCGATATTTATTTTCAGTTCCGGTTTATTGATCTTTAGGTCGGCATCTACAAACATCAGCTTCTTGCTTTGCCGTGCCGCAGCTAAGAACTTTGGAAGCACCTGAGCCAGGCTATCGAGGTTTGGAGTCTGCAGCACATACTGCACCGGCATACCACCACCATACCGCGTACCAATGGTAGGTGGCAGATAAGGAAATAAAAGAAAGTTTCTGAACTTGCCCGATGCCATTCCATATTGGTTGTACAGATCCTGGACAGTAGCTTTTCTTTGTTTAGGATCTGTAAGGTAAATGCTCTGCACAGCTATATTCACAGGAGCCGGGGCAGGAATGAAAGAAATAGCCACCATAGAATAGGTTTGATATAATCCATCGGAAGAGTCATTCACATACTTACCTACTTCTATCATGTGCTTTTTCATGTAATCAAAGGAAACGCCCTCGGGTGCAATAGCTATCAGACTCATGTTTGAACGGTCTTCTACAGGGGCTAGTTCGGAAGGTAATTTTTTACCAACAAAATAAATGAGGCATGCAGTAACTGCTAAAAACATCCACGCTAACCAGCGCTGTTTCATAAATGCATTTAACAGATATGCATACCCGTTATTGAAGCGAATGAAAAAAGGTTCAGTAGCGCGATATAACCAATTGGGTTTGTCTTTCTTTTTTAATAAGAAGGCGCTCAACATAGGTGAAAGTGTCAATGCTACAAAAGCTGATACTAACACGGAACCTGAAACAACGATAGCAAATTCTTTGAATAACTGTCCGCTGATGCCTCCCATAAAAATGATCGGCATAAATACAGCAGCAAGCGTAATGGTAGTAGAAATGACGGCGAAATATATTTCTTTAGAACCATTGAAGGCTGCCTGTACTGGCGTCATGCCTTCTTCTATTTTTTTATAAATATTTTCCAACACCACAATGGCATCGTCTACAACCAGGCCTATAGCAAGCACCAGTCCCAGGAGAGTTAAAACGTTGATAGAAAACCCCGCCAGGTACATAATAAAGAAAGAAGAAAGAATAGACACAGGAATTGCCAGTACCGGTATAATCGTTGACCGCCAGTCTCTCAGGAAAAGGAAGATGATAAGTACCACTAACCCGAAGGCTATAAAAAGCGTTTCTTCTACTTCTTTAATTGATTCCCGTACAGGTTTTGTAAAATCAAAACCTACGATTAAACGGTATTCTTTTGGAACTTCTTTACGCAACTGATTCAGTCGTCTGTAAAATTCATCTACCACTTCAATCGCATTAGCTCCACGCTGTATCTGGATAGCGATACCTACCCCAATACGGTTTAAGTTGCCGGTTTCATTTATAATGGCATTTCTTTCATTTAGTTCCCCTAATTCGGCAGATCCAACATCTTTAAGGCGTATCACAGCATTACCTGTCTGTTTAATGATCATTTCATTAAAATCCTTTTCCGTACTTAACCGGCCAAGTGTACGTACGCTTAGTTCATTGTTGTTTCCTTCTATTCGTCCTGAAGGCAAATCGATGTTTTCTCTCAGCAAAGCCTGCCGGATATCTTCGGGTGTTAGCTGATAAGCAGCAAGTTTAAGCGGCACAAAGTGCAGACGCATGGCATATTTATGCTCTCCGACAATTGCAATGTTGTTAATGCCGGGAATAGATTGCATCCTGTCTTTAATAACTGTTGATGCCAGATGGCTTACCTCTTTTATATCTTTGGTATCGCTTTCTACTTCGAGGAAGGCTACCAGGTTATCAGGTGAGGAAGCCTTTTCCACAATTGGCGGATCCACATCTGCCGGAAGCTGGTTCTTTGACTTTGCAACTTTATCCCGTACGTCATTCAGTGCATCTTCCAGATCAATACCACGGTTAAATTCCACTGATATAACACTAACCTGCTCTCTTGATTCGGAAGAAATGGTTCTGACTCCATTGGCTTCTGCAATGGATTCTTCCATTGGCTTGGTGATTTTAGAGGTAATGACATCAGGACTTGCACCCGGATAAAAGGTAACAACTGAGATCACAGGCGGTTCTGTTAATGGAAATTCACGCACGCCCAAATATTTCCATCCAACTATTCCCATCAGGACGATGATGACCGAAAATACCCCTGCCAATACAGGCTTTTTTATACTTAATGATGATAAACTCATGATTTTGAAATTTGAAAATGTATTACTTGGTTGCCAAAGCCTGTACCGGCATACCATCATTTATGCGAAGGATATTAGATATAATAACACTATCACCGTTATTTAAACCGGAGGTAATAACAGCGTCTGTTTCAGTTCTGTTTCCAATGCTGACCGGGGTAGATGTGGCAGCACCTTTTTTAATTATAAAAACGCTTGATCCCCCGCTGCCAGGTATCAGTGCTTCTGTTGGCAACTTCATACCTTTTGCATCTTTACCAACTGTAGCGAAATAAATTTTGGCAGATAAGCCAGCCATGAACTTTTGGCCGGGATTATTGGCTATTGCCTGCACCTGTAAAGTTCTGCTCTGAGCATTTATTCCAGGTTCTGTAGCTTTTATGGTAGCTGAATATTTCTGACTGGACAATTCAGTAGTAAAGCTCATCTTTTTACCTGCTTTTACCAATGGCAGGTACTTTTCCGGAACAGAAAAATTAATTTTAATAGTGCGCTGATCCTGTAAGCTCACTAACTCTGTTCCCGGTGATACAAAAGAGCCGGTAACTACTTTTGAAATGCCTATCTTCCCCGAAAAAGGCGCTTTTATCTCCGTTTTATTCAGTTCCACCTGCAGCAAATCTTCCTGAGCTTCCAGGGATTGTAATTTCATGGCTGCCTCATCGTATTCCTGCTGCTTAACTGTTTCCGTTTTGAGCAGGCTGCTTAACCGTTGTTCATTGAGGCGGGCTAATTTCAGTTCTGCGTTCAACTCCTTTATGCGGGCTTTCAGGTCAGCATCATTCAGCTTGTAGAGCAATTGTCCTTTACTGACATATCCACCATCATTAAAAGTAACCCGAACAATTTTTTGAGGTATTTCGCTAACGATGGCAACTTCCCGGTATGGGAGCATAGTACCCACTACCACTTCTTGCTGGTCAAAATTTTCTTCCCGCACAATGACAATATCTACCGGTAACTTACTTGCATCTGCGGCAGGAGAAACTGCCTCTTTTTGTGTTTTCGCCTTATTGCCACCACAGGAAATAAGGAAAAGACTAAGCAGGGAATGTAGGAGTACAGCCTTGAGTATAGTTAAACCTCGTAACATAATGTGTGTGATTGATTGTAGAACAAATAGTTCTTGTTTTGAACCATTACAAAGGTAGATGCATGTACTGCCGGAGATTTTATACTATTACAGGTAAGAGTTATACAATTTTAAACTGCAGGCGATTTGATTGGAGATAAGTATGCAGGAGTTACTTTTAAAAAAATGCCGGGCTTAAAGCCAGGCATAGAACATTATATTGCAAGGAAGCGTCATTAATTAAAGCATCATTGAAAGGGCGTATAACAGAAGACAGCCGTTTTATACTTAGCCAGCATATTCAGTAATACGACCTGCTCCAGGAGGCACAATGATGGACAATTACAGCTACTGCAAACCATTCCCGGTATTAAACAACTCCTAAACGATATCCTACAAATATTCGACAGACAAAAAGCGAAAGACTATAAAACAACAGCAGACCTATTTCAAATGCTCAGTTACCAGATCCTTTCTCATTTCGGCCAACACTGCTTTGCCACTTTTTACTAAATCTTTGGCATGTTTGTGCTTTTTTAAATCGACAGGTTTGTGCTTAATACTCCAACCGCCTATTTCGACCATTACAGGTAACAAGTCAACCCCTTTTTCTGTAAGACTGTAAATATTTTTTTGTTTATGGCTTGGGTCATCTGCTTTACTAATTATACCTTCCCTTTCAAGCATTGCAAGCCTGTCGGTTAAAATATTGGAAGCAATTTTTTCCTCCGACTGTAAAAATTCCCTGAAATATCGTTTCCCTCCAAACATTATATCTCTAATAATTATCAAACTCCATTTATCTCCAAAAACTTCCAGCATAAGGTTTATTGGGCAACTTGACCGGTGATTTTCCATTTGTTTTTAATTTTTGTTTTCAAAACCAGTTGCATTTTGAAATTACTTTATACATTTGCAACCAGTTGCGTTTTGCAACTACCAAAAATACTGAAAATTCTAAGACAATGGAAATAAAAATGACAACACAAGAAGACGCCGATGCAATCGTTGTAAACATCAAGAAGAATGATTTTTCTGCATGCTACAAAAATTATTATTCTGAAGATGTGATTAAATATGAACCTAAAGACAGCTCAATTGGGTCTGTAAGAGAAACTAAAGGGCTAAAGGCTGTATTGCAAAATGCCACTGATTTCCATGCAATAATTGAAAAATTTATTAGCAAAGAAATATCAGAACCTTTGGTTGCAGGAAATTTCTTTTCGTTTAGATTATGCCAGGAGTTTGAGCTTAAAAGTATCGGCTACGTTAAACTTAATGAACTTTGCGCGTATAGAATTATGAATGGAAAAATTGTTTACGAAGAATATTTTTATTAAAACTGAGTGTCCTTCAAATGAGGTAATGCCAAAATGAAAAAATGAAATGCTATGAGAAAAGTAATATTAGAGATCCAATTATCCGTTGACGGGTATATTGCGGATGAAAACGGTAAAACGGATTGGATGATTTGGAATTGGGGTGACGAATTAACTTGGGATGTTAAATTAACGGAATATCTAAATAGTTTGCACTCTTCAATTGATTGCATTTTATTAAGTAGAAAAATGGCTGAAGAAGGATTTATATCTTATTGGGAAAGAGCATCAAAAAGGACAGGCAAGCCAATATTCAAATTGCTAATCAGATAGCAAAAGCACAAAAATAGTTTTTACAAAAACGCTTACCAAATCGGAATGGGACAACACAATTCTTGCAAACGGTAATTTTATTGAGGAAATTAATAAACTAAAAAAACAGAACGGTAAAGACATTATTGTTTACGGCGGAGCAACTTTTGCTTCATCATTAATCAAAGAAGGACTTATAGATGAGTTTTATTTGTTTATAAATCCAACAGTTCTCGGAAACGGATTGCCAATATTCAATGAACTACACAATAAATTAAATTTGACTTTGGTAAAATCAAAGTCTTATGTATGTGGGATTTCAATTCTTCAATATTTTAAAAAAAAATAGAAAATCGTTTAAGAATAAAAAAGCAGATAATGAATTTAATTTTAAGAACTGAAATCATAAACACATTTGATGAATTTAGCGAAGTGCTTTCATCCTTTTAAGAAGATAAAATTAATAGTATCCCGTTTACAGGAAGTTGGACAGCAGGACAAGTTGCTGAACATGTTATAAAATCAGTTTCAACATTGTCTATAATGTTACACGAAAATACAGAGATAACCTTAAGAAAATTTGACACAAAAATTGCTTCAATTAGAGAAATATTTTTAGATTATAATTTAAAAATAATTTCACCACTTTCTTTCATACCGGCAGACCAATCTTTGAATAAAATAGAACTTCTGAATTCCTTAGTTACGTTAAAATTACAAATATTAGAAGCTGTTGACATTCTTGACTTGACTTTGACTTGCAAAACTTTTGAATTTCCGGGTTTTGGTTTTTTAACACGATTAGAATGGTTGACATTTTCAGTTGTACATATACAAAGGCACTCTTACCAGCTTAAAAATATTTATCAAAAGCTAAGCTGACGAAGAAGAACACGAACCGCTAACAAAGTTGACACTGTCATCAGTTAGTCACATAAGTTGTCAATAAGAAAATGCTGAAAAAATAAGCTGAAAAATCTTTAGATATTCAAATAATTGAGGAAAGAATTTTCCTTCAAATCCTCTCCGCAAATCATCTAAGTCTAATTCGCGAAAATTTCCTATACCTTTTCCACCGCTAAGAGCAACTACAAGGTGATCAATATGCCCTATTTCCGCCATTGCTAGTGTCATGCTAATCCTGAATTGACGGATACAATTTTTTCAATTTCACTCGTGCATCTTTGTTTGTAAACTGCCAGTTTATCTTGCTGTTTTTATTATTTCGTTGAGTTGTCCATGCTTGCACTTCTTGTTCAATTTTTTCGATTGTTGATATATGCCTGTTTAGGCATTGGCCATTTAATACAAGTAATTCAATTTCAGCCATATTTAACCAACTGCCATGTTTAGGAGTATATATAAATTCAAATCTATCCCAAAGCCTTTTTGCTTCCTGTGGTTCAAAGGTTTCATAAAAGGCAGATGCTGAATGGGTCTTAAAATTATCCATCACTAATGTTATCTTTTTTGCTGTGGGGTATTGTTCATCTGCAATTGCTTTTATAAAAGTTGCCCAATCTTTTTTTGTCTTAAATTCTGTAACCTGTACAAAACGATTTCCTTTCAATGGTTCATTTGCTATAAATATATTTGCCACTCCATGCCTTACATACTCATAATCTATTCTTGCCTCCTGACCAGGCTTCATTGCTATGGATGATCGCCCTTCTTCTATTAATTGCTTAGGAGATTCATCCATACAAACTACAGGAAAGTCTGCATCATAAGCTCTCTTATAAACATCTAACACCCATTCCATGTTTGCCACAAACTCACTGTTTTTTTCTGGTGCAATTACCCATCCCTTTACTTTCCAGGGCTTAAGTTCGTTTTTTTTAGAACACTTCTTACAGTTACATGTGAAATGCTTTGAACATAGTTTAATTCTACCATCTTGTCTGCTAATAGGCGCAATGACCATTTGGCAAATCCCTTTGGCGGTTCACTACAGCAAAGGGTTATTAATTTACCCTCCGTATCACCATCTACCTTCGATTCGTAATTACGCTTAGTTGGCCGCCTGTCTAATATCGCATCAAATCCTTCTTCAACTAATTTTTTCTTAACCCTGTCTATTGTTCGCATACCAACCTTTAACACCTTGCTTATTTGTTCATTAGTTACTTTTTGAGAATAGGGTCCTTCATCACAATTCAAAAGGATGTATGCAGCCCGAAACGTTTGAGAAGTATGTGAGCCTTTATTTATTATACTCATTAGTTCTTCTACTTCAGCTTTGGTTAATTTAACGCTATAACGTATCATTTGTATGGGTTACAAATATACTATATAATACGTCATATCATGCTTAACTTAACACTAGTTTAAGTGCATCCGGATTTGTAGCATCAACACTTTTACCTTTTGCATTTTGACCAATTTCTGATAGTGCTTGACCGAGCTTTTCAGGGTTTCTTCCTAAAATAATTACCTCAAATCCTTTCTTTGCTAATAGTTTTGCGGTCGCAAGTCCCATTCCTGATGTGCCGCCTGCAATTACTACCGTTTCCATAATTTAATTTAATTTAATATGCTAAGATTATTTTTACAAATTTAATATTCATCATCCCTAGTAGTAGTGCCACTTATTTGGTATCGCTAATCTCGCTGTTTCAATCATTCGCAAATAGTTTTTTATTGTTCCTGCCTTTGTGGAAGCATCTCAATCAATTTTTTTTCTTTATCAATAAGATAGTAAGCAATAAACTTTAAAGCCTCAGTTTTTGAAGCATTATCAAAATGTAAAATTGGTGTGTTGGCCGGTTCAAAAAACGCTTCGCCTTGTTTGATGGTTTTTGCCGGCTCACCTTCAATTTGAAACAATAGAGTGCCTGCTGCCACATACCCAACTACAGGGCAAGGATGTTGGTGATAGGGCGCAGTTTGTCCGACCCCCATAATAACTTCTTTAATATCAACCTTAGAAACGGTGCGGCTATCAATAGCTGCTGTCAATAAATCTTTTCTTGAAATTTTTTGTTGTGCCATAGAACTTACAAAAATTAAAATTAATATAATTACCAAAAGCTCTTTAAAATTGAAGTTTTTAGTAGTCTTGCTTATTAGAGAAACTTTTTCATCTAGCATAATCAGAATTTGTTTATGCTACAAAGTTCTATGACTTAATACAGTTATTTATTGATGTAGGTTAAGGATTTTATTCGGCTAAGAGATTCGGGCTTAATTCCTAAATAAGAGGCAATATTATATTGGGAAACCTGCTGTTCGATATCCGGATAGGTTTCCAGTAATAAATGAAATCGTTCAATTGCTGAATCCTTCAATAATGCAGTTTCTTTTTTGCATTTTTTAATAAAGAGAAAATCGGAAATGTATTTTCCTAATCGAAACCATTCACTTGAGCATTGAAGAAGCTGGTTAAACTGTTGATGTGAAATATAGCAAACAGATGCTTGTTCTAATGCCTGAATTGAACCTTTGCCGGGTGTTTGGGTAAGAAAACTGGTATAAGCAGTTACTACGGAGTTCGGAAAATAAAAGTCGCTGATGTATTCTTTTTCATCTTTTTCAAAAAAAGAACGAAGCACTCCACTTTGAACAAATCCAATAAATCTGCAAATGGTTCCTTCTCTAATCAAAAACTCTTTTCTCGTAAGGGAGATGGTTTTGGAATGCAACATAAACTCATCGTAATAAGTCTCTGATAAGCCCATATCGTTGATAAATACTTGTCTTAGGTTTTCCATTTAAAGAGATTCTAAAATTACATTAACACTCTGGTATTTGTAAGGTGTGGAAAATAGAAACATTCCGTCACGCATTTACAAAGTTAAATATAACTTATTGTTGAAAGAAACATTTATCGTTCAATAGAACCTGGTATTGCAAACACTTTTTTTGTTAACGGTTTTAATTTTTAGCAATACTTATAAGTTTCATTGTCAGTTATTTTACCATTTCCATCCACTTTTGTTTTAATAAATTGGATTAAGAGTTGAGTGTCAGCCGTCATTCGGGCTTCAATTATAAGTAAGGTTTCCAAAAGTGAGGGGTTCCCTTTTTCACCTGATAATGATGCAGTTATAAGAGCATAATCAGCTTTTGTATTCCCCCTGAATAAATAGTTGTGCGTCATTCTATGGCGACAGTGCTAACATCAAACCGACAGACAAGAAATGAACGACATTTTTAAAATATTTTTCAATACGTGTCCAATTTCGGCATCCTCAGTCATTATTGAGGTGTAAATAAAACATTCAACAATAATGAAAAATGCAATCAACTGGTTTGAAATTCCAGCCAAAAATTTCGACAGAGCAAAATCATTTTATGAAACTGTATTAGGCATTAAGATACATGTAGTGCCACACCCAACAAATAAGTATGGAGTTTTTCCTGCCGATATGGAGAATGGACATGTAGGTGGTGCTTTGTCGGAAGGCGAAGGTTGCGAACCTTCAAGCAAAGGCTCATTAATTTATCTCAATGGCGGAGACGACTTGAGTGTTCCGCTTTCAAAAGTTGAAAAAGCAGGAGGTAAAATTGTAATGCCGAAAATTTCAATCGGACAAAACGGTTTCATGGCTCACTTGACTGATACCGAAGGAAACAAAGTTGCACTTCACTCTATGAAGTAAAAAAATTAAAAGGCGGTAGAAAAAGCTGCCGCTTTTTTTTGCTCGCGATTGGAGTAGAAAAAGATAATCGGGAAGTGATTATTTTGCAAGAGCATACAGCTTCGGGGGCAATTATAATAATATGATTTTACATGGACATTAAAAAATATTGTAATTACTCAAAATAGGCGAAATGAATTTATCCAACAATACAATTTTAATAACAGGCGGGGGCGGAGGAATTGGACTTGCTTTATCAGAGGAATTACTAAAGCATGGCAACAAAATAATTATTAGCGGAAGAAATTTTGAAAAACTAAAGCAAGCACAAAATAAATTTCCAGCGTTAGAAATCATTCAATGCGATATTTCAAAAGAAGATGATGTAAAAAAAATGGTTCAGGAAATTCAGCAAATATTTCCTGACTTAAATTTCTTAATCAACAACGCAGGGTTGATGAAGATGTGGAACATTCAAAAAGAATCCACCAATATCAAAGAACAGAAAGAAGAAATTCTCACTAATATTTTTGGAACTTTTCAATTAACACAATCGCTCATTCCACACCTTTCAAAACAAAAACAAAGCACCATCTTAAATGTATCTTCTGTACTTGCTTTTGTGCCAATGTCGGCAACGCCGATTTACAACGCAACTAAAGCAGCTATTCATTCCTATTCAATTTCTATCCGTCAGCAATTACAAAACACTTCGATAAAAGTTTTTGAAGTATTACCTGCTGCTATTGAAACACAAATGACAACAGACATGGAAAAAATTACTGGTATTCAAAATAACAGTCCGAAAATGTTGCCTGATAAATTAGCTATGCTTATTGTAAAAGGATTACAAAATAATACTTTTGAAATCCGCCCCGGCATGGCAAACATGCTTTATCACATACATCGCCTTTTCCCATCACTTGCACAAAACATGCTGAGGAAACAATCAGAAAAAATATTACCCAAATTATAAATCAAACATTCAATAATAATTAAACAATTAAAAAAAATGAAGGAATTCGTTTTATTATTCAGACAAGCCGACACTAACAACAGCCAGGCAACACCAGCCGAAAAACAAATCATCATGAAAAGATGGGAAGATTGGATTGGCGGCATCGCTGCACAAGGTAAATTCGGAAGCATGTGCAATCGTCTTTCTTCTCAAGGAAAAGTTCTTAAAGCAGGAGGCATTATTACTGACGGACCTTTTGTTGAAATCAGAGAAGCGTTAGGCGGCTTCATTGTAGTTAAGGCTGAAAATCTTGATGAAGCCACTACATTAGCTCACGGCTGTCCGGCAGTTGATTTTAATGGAAGTGTTGAAATCCGTCCTTTTATGTAAGCCAGAAACATTTCAACTCAATAAAACCTACGGCAAAAATTTTGCGATAGGTTTTAGTATTTTGTGAGAATGCAAAGCGAAAAAGAAGCATTATCAAATTTATTCCAAACGGAATTTTCAAAAATGGTTGCTGTTATCAGCAAACTTTTTGGCTTGCAACATATTGAAATAGCAGAAGACATCGTTAGCGAAACATTTTTATCAGCCACTGAAACCTGGGGAGTAAAAGGCATTCCCAACAATCCGACAGCATGGCTTTACACAGTTGCGAAACAAAAAACACTTTATCATTTCAGAAGAAATAAAATCTTTGATGAAAAAATTATTCCTGAAATAAAAGCTACACATGAAAGCACAATAGAAATTGACGAAGTGGATTTTTCACAACAAAATATTAGAGACAGTCAGTTGCAAATGATGTTTGCTATTTGCAATCCTGCAATAGCAAGCGAAGCACAAATAGGGTTGGCATTGCGAATCCTTTGTGGTTTTGGAATTTATGAAATTGCCGAAGCATTTTTAACTAACAAAGAAACCATCAACAAAAGATTATTCAGAGCAAAAGAAAAATTGCGAACTGAAAAAGTTGAATTAGAAATGCCGTCAGAAAATGAAATAAATAAACGGCTTGACAATGTGCTGCATATTATTTATTTGTTGTTCAACGAAGGATATTATTCAACAACACAAAATGAAATCTTACGAAAAGATTTTTGTCTGGAGGCATTGCGTTTAGGAATCATGCTCACAGAATTCAATCAAACCAGCCAACCACGAACAAAAGCGTTGATTGCATTAATGTGTTTTCATGCTTCACGATTTGATGCACGACAAACAGACAACAACGATTTTGTTTTGTATGAAAATCAAAATGAAAAATTGTGGAATAAAGATTTGATAGAGCAAGGCAAATATTTTTTAAATGCTTCGGCAGAAGGAAACGAAATGAGTTCCTATCATTTAGAAGCGGGCATTGCCTTTTTGCATTGCGAGAAAAAAGACACAAAAGAAAAGTGGGAAAAAATTTTGCACTTGTATAATCTGTTGCTGCACATAAACTATTCGCCAAGTGTAGCGCTCAATCGCACTTATGCCTTATACCAAGCAAACGGAAAACAAGAAGCATTAATTGAAGCAGAAAAATTGCGATTAGAAAACAATCATTTCTATTTTACTTTGCTTGGTGAACTTTACACGGGCATTGACAATACAAAAGCAAAAGAGAATTTTTATAGAGCACTTTCACTTGCAAAGACACCGACAGACAAGCACACAATCCAAAAGAAAATTACAGACCTTTGACGCAAAAAATAAATATACACTGACCTGACAATGCAGACCTACGAGCAAAGACACCAGGTACCTCCCAAAGTTGAATATTCCCTAACGGAAACCGGAAAGGAATTGATTCCATTTATAAAGCATTTGTATAAATGGGCAGAAAAACAAATGGCAAAACAGAAAGAGTATTAAGTGAAGAATATAGAACGTGTGTAGGTAAAGTTTGAATAATAAGCTTTACTTTAATGACTCAATTTGCATAAAATGTCTCGTTTGTGCTTGTATTTATTGCAATCCTTCAACATTGTTTACCTCACCAACTTCGAACTTAATTTGCGTTATTTTGCTAAATAATCTTTCTGAAACTTCCGGTGTTTGCCACCCCACCTGCTTAGTTGTTCTAAAACCGGCAACAGCAACTTAGCCATATCAGTAAGTTCATACTCAACTCTTGGCGGCACTTCGGCATAAACCGTTCTACTGACCAGGCCATCCTTTTCCAGTGCTCGCAATTGCAAGGTTAGTATTCGTTCGGTGATATAAGAAAACTCTTTTTTTAAATCAGTAAACCTGGATTTTCCTTTTTCAAGTTTGCTCAGGATAGGCAGTTTCCATCGGCCTCCGATTTTGTGAACCGCATAGGTAAGATCGCAGTTGATAATACATTGTTCATTGCGGGTGTAGGTAGAGTTTTCCTTTCGTGTTGCCATTACTTACATATTTGATAGTACCGTACAATTAGTTGTGCAGAATACAAAATTAGGGACAACCTTCTACTTTTGAAAATCATTAGTTGATCAATCAAAAGAATTAAAATCATGGAATTGTATTTAAAAGAAAAAACAGCAATAGTAGCCGGTGCAAGCCAGGGAATTGGACGAGCCATCGCAAAAGAATTAGCCATAGAAGGCGTGCGGGTTCTCGCTGTTGGCAGAAACAAGCATTTGTTACGTTCTCTTGCAGAGGAAGTGGAAGCAGCCGGTGGCGTGACACTATTGGAGATGGTTCAGGATCTGACAGCAGCGGATAGTTCCGTTGAAATTGCAAAAGCAGCCTTGTCCGAATTTGGAAAAGTTGACATTCTTATTAATAATGCGGGGCGTAGCCAGCAGCTTGATGTTATCGACTCAGAGGAGAAATGGACGGAGTCCATGACGTTGGAGTTTGAACGTCCCAGGCAGCTAACACAAGCGCTATTGCCTCAATTTATCAAACGAAGGCAAGGTGTTATTCTAAACACCATCAGTACATACGAGCTAAAAACAATCAATGCTTCTGCGATTGCCAAAACGGCTTTAGTGGCCTGGTCTAAACAGCTTTCCGCACAAGTAGGACGACATGGCATTAGGGTCAATTGCCTTCAGCCTGGTCTTATTGATACAGAGAACACTCGCCGGATTTTTACTAATGAACAGCGCAGAACGTTTGCCGAACGGGAAATAGCTTTGGGTGATTTTGGAGAGCCACAGGATATGGCCAATATGGCCGTTTTCCTTGTATCTCCACGTGCCCGCTATGTCACGGGCACCGTCACTGTTGTAGACGGCGGCATGCGATATTATCCTTTCTAAGGGATTTATGATATACGCCTTAGAAGCTGTCTAAATTAATTTTCAAGACTTGCATTGGAAGACATAGTTGCGCCCACTGATATGCGGATGAACGGTTCCGATTAGTCGGAAGCAACGGTGATGCCATAAAAAGCTATTGCAAGTAACTAAGAAAAACATTTTAGACAGCTTCTTAGCATTTGAAATTATTTGAAAGCAGGTTCATGACTTGTAAACGAGATATCTTATACTCGTTTAACGGATGCTGCTTAAGCTGTAAGAGATGGACAGTCAATACACCGGCAATTCTATTAAAAAATTAAAAAGGCTAAGCAGGGAGTGTAAGAGTACAACCTCGACTACAAAGGATACTTTTGCTGTAATTGCAAATACCTCGTTCATTATCAGCGAATGCAGCTTGCCACTTTCTTCAGATGCTCGAGAAATAATTACATCAACCTGTGCTTTTGTTATGGCAGACAGGTTGGTTCTTGTTGGATTGAGCGTAACGGTTATCAATAAATCCAACCATTCTAACGGATATGTATTTTGAGCATTGCCCTTATCAGTTAACCAATTATTAAGGAGACTTGTAAAGAACTTATCTAACCAAGTAATCCGACAAAATTACTCAAACTCTAACATGCAAAAGGAATACTGGAAAAGACTTACAAAGTTTATGAAAACATTACTATTAAGTTTAACATCTAATAAAAGCCTTCTAATAACAATCAATATGAAAATTTTTGGCCTTGCCAGCCAGTAGTGCACAGAAATTGTTCCCAGCTGAGGCTATTTGGGTTTATTTGGCGACTCCATAGCAGGTCGCGATCTTTCCTGAAATAGTCATATTCAACTGCGTACTCTGCCATACCCAAAATCTCACGCACCAAAATCTCATTTGAACTAAATTCCGGAAAATGATGAATCAGACCCTCCCGTGTAAATGCGGAGCTGTATACAGCCTTCTTGCCTGTGACCCGGATGAAAGTATCGACCATTTCTTGTGGGGAGATCATATCGCCTATTACTGGCAAGGACTTACCAGCATACTGACTTGGATTCGAAAAAATTTCCAAAACAGCTGGCCCTGTGGCAGTAAGGGGATCAACAAATGGCGCACGGAAATCTTTGGGTAAATAAATCGGAAATACAAGCGTATCGCCCTTCATATCAGGCGGATAAAATTCAATTAGATTCGTGTAAAAGAAAGCCATATAGATAAACGAGCTTGCGACTGGTAGTGTACGAATATATTGCTCTATTATGGCCTTGTCTGTAAAATGGGGAGCAAACTTTTTTCCTTCCGTAATTTTATCTACATTTTCTAAACTGCTAAATATAATATGCCGTACTCCTGCTTCAATCGCCGCATCCGCCAACTGTTTACCCAACTCTATCTCATGAGTTGCTGGTGGGACAATGTTTGGTGTCATCAGGAAAACACCTTCCGCGCCACGAAATGCTTCCACGAAGTCTTTTTTATATCCTATATCAAGTGGCAAACTCACAAGTTCGGCCCCTTGTTCGGCCAAACTAATCGCCTCAGGTGAATCAATGCGGCGAGTGAGGCCGCGTACACGATATCGCCCGCTCTGTAACAGAGTGCGTGCAGCACTACGCCCTTGCTTACCCAAAACGCCAACGATAGTAATGAGTGGTTTATGCTTTTGTGTCATTGTCACAGGTTCTTTAAAATTGAATGCCATGTTTTCTATTATTTAAATGTTTTTTTAACTATAATTTTTATAGTTGCAAAACTATTTATAGCCACTTACATTTGCAATAACTATCCAAATGGATAGGTGAAGTTTAAATCGAAATTTATGAAAACAGAATGCCGAAGCGATTACATAAGGGTAAACGGTAAATTGTATCCGTGTACCGTGAGTTTAGTCATGGATTTAATTGGCGGAAAATGGAAAACCGTTATTCTTTACCATTTGAAAGATTCAAACAAACGGTACAGCGAACTAAGAAATGAAATGCCTTCGGTTACCGAAAGAACTTTGAGTTTGCAGTTGAAACAATTGGAAAAAGACAGATTGGTTTTTAGAAAAGTCTATGGCGAAAAACCGCCCATTAAAGTTATTTATGGTTTAACCAACTTTGCTAAGTCGTTTATTCCTGTGCTGAATGCAATTACAGGGTGTGGGAATAAGATAGTTTCAGAAAAAGGCGAATTTGTTACCGCTTCTCTTTAAAATGGCTAAGAACCTTCAATATTGCTGCAGGTACCGGATTTTATGACGTCCAGCCCCGAAATGCAGCTTGGTTTTGTTTTAATAATGAAGTTAAAAACTTTTGCCCGGCCTTGTTCGCCAACTGAAACTATTCCTGATAGTAATTTGCAGCAGAAGTTGTGAACGCAGCCTCAATAACACTTGGTCTTTTTTTGTGCGTCCGTGTTTATTTCACTTTCCCTGTTTGTTGTTGTGATTACCTGTCGCAACTTTTATCTCAAATAATTCTTATCCATTCATTATACCTTCATTCATAAGAATGGGCGCAGATAGCAACTTTGTTGAATCATCCATCATTATTTTCCTTAGAGACTGTGTTAGCTTGTTTATATTATTCAAAGTTTCATTGTCAGTTATTTTGCCATTCCCATCCACTTTTGTTTTAATAAACTGGATTAAGAGTTGAGTGTCAGTCGTCATTCGCGCTTCAATTATAAGTAAGGTTCCCAAAAGCGAGGCGTGGGCTTTTTCACCTGATAATGACGCAGTGATAAGCGCTAAAGGTTTCCTGGAAAACTCCATTGATGATACAGTCCAGTCAATAGCATTTTTTAGTGTCCCTGGCACTCCCATTGCGTATTCCGGTGTACAAATTATTATTCCGTCAGCTTCTCTTAATTGCCTTCTAAAACTTGTTACCTGCTCAGGCGGATTTTCATTATCGAGGTCGGGGTTAAAATGTGGGATGTCAGATAATCCTTCAAAAACACTTATTGTAAAAGTTTCAGAAGTTAAATCTGCAATTGCCTTTATCAGGTTAAGGTTTGAAGAGCTTTTTCTGGTGCTTCCACTTATTGCTAATATTTTTATTTTGTCTGTCATCATTGGTTTATTAAAGTCATTTAAAATTTGCCCGAAGATAGTTTTCCTCAATAGGACAATTTGACTTTAATTACTTTTACCTTAAGCTATTTGAGGTTCATCCTTTTCGATTCTTTAAGAAGATGTAGGGTTTGCTACTGGCGAATGCACAAAAAACATAAACTTTAGCAAATGTTGTAATAAGCATAATCACCCCGAGTTTTACGTTTAGTTTAAGTTACTTTTTCATTTTTTGCCCTATGCATATTTCCCCATTCCGAGATACTTTTTAACATAGATTTTGTAGATAAGCCTAATGATGTCAGCTCATATTCTACCCTTGGGGGCACTTCAGGATATATAATTCGCCTAAGCAGCCCGTACTGTTCTAATTCACGGAGCTGTGCAACCAGCATACGTTCAGATATACCCGAAATTGATTTGAATAGCTCGTTGTACCGCATTTTTCCTGAAAGCAGACTAAACAGGATAGCGGGTTTCCAACGTCCGCCAATAACTGACAGGGCATAAGCCATTCCACAGTTCCTGATAATATTGGCTTCGTTCTCTGCGTTTGTTGAATTTTCTTTGCGCATACTTACTTTTTTGTTAGTACCTAACAATTGTACGTGTACTTACAAAGGTAGGCTTAGCTGTTTAAATTTGCAATATGAAAAATTTACAACATAAACCTACCCTGATAACAGGAGGCAGTCGCGGCATCGGTGCTGCAATCGCAAAGAGATTTGCTCTTGATGGGGCAAACGTCGCTATCACCTATCAGTCCTCTGGGGACAAAGCGGAGAAAGTGGTTCAGGAAATCCAACAGCACGGTGGAAAAGCCCTTGCCATCCAGGCTGACAGTGCTGACCCGCAGGCAATAATGAATGCAGTTGACAAGACCGCAAAAGAATTTGGAGGTCTTCATGTCCTGGTTAATAATGCCGGAATAGGACTATATAAGGATATTGATGATTTTACGCTCCAGGATTTTGACCGGATTATGGCAGTAAACGTAAGGGCGGTATATGCAGGTTCAAAAGCTGCTTTGCGATATTTAGGAAAAGGAGGTCGGATTATTAATATCGGCAGTTGCCAGGCTGAAAGAATGCCGAGGCCGGGAGGTTCATTGTATGCCATGAGCAAGAGTGCACTGATTGGACTAACAAAAGGAATGGCAAGGGATTTGGGATCTAAAGGGATCACGGTGAACCTGGTAAATCCCGGACCTGTTGATACCGATATGAATCCTTCCGATGGACCTTTTGCGGATTACCAGCGTTCTCTTATGGCTATTCCTGAATTTGGCAGTGGTGAAGATATAGCCGCACTTGTAGCTTATCTGGCTGGTTCACAAAGCGGTTATGTTACCGGTGCAGGATTTACGATTGATGGAGGAACAAACATTTAGTCAATGCATCAGCGTATTGATCAATATGTGCAAAACAACCTGCTTCATCATTGGCATTAAGTGTCCGATGATGAAGCCAGGGTTGTTATATACATTTCACTGTTGCCTTTCCTTATGCTTCCTTAAAACCGCTTCCGTATGTTTTAATGTCAAGCTGGGGTGAATCAACTCCTTAAAGAAGGAAAGGGACGGTTTGCCGGCAACTGTTGTCACGATTGCCCGAGAAAGTGTATCAATTTCTATCCGGCAAACTGAAAAAAACGCAATCGGTAGTACCAAATCAGAAACTTGCTTCTTAAAAGAAGTGAAGGTATTTGGCAAGAGAAGTCATACGACAACCATTCACAATTAATTAATCACAATTATTCATTCATCATTCACTAAAACCCCCTATGCATAAAAGAAAACGTTTTTTATTGATAATTATTCTTGGATTACTTTCTGCTATCGGACCCTTTTCTATTGATATGTACCTGCCCGGCTTTCCTGCTATTGCGGCAAACCTGCATACGAGCATTGATCGTGTTGCCTATTCATTGTCCAGCTTCTTCATCGGAATATGTACAGGCCAAATGCTTTGTGGCCCCTTGTTGGATCGCTTTGGCAGAAAAAAGCCACTTTGTTTCGGTCTCATTTTGTATATAGTTGCATCTATAGGATGTTCCCTGTCAAAGTCAGTAGAAGTATTAATTGCATTCCGGTTTTTGCAGGCTATGGGAGGCTGCGTAGGAATGGTCGCACCCAGCGCTATTGTGAGAGATGTATTTCCGGTGGAGGAAAATGCAAAAGTTTTTTCGTTCCTGATTTTAATACTTGGCGTCTCTCCGATACTTGCGCCAACCGCCGGAAGTTATATCATCGCTGCTTTTGGTTGGCCCATTCTGTTCATCGTGCTTGCCACAGTTGCAGCTTTAATTTTATTGTTGGTTATATTTTTTCTGCAGGAAACCCGAGCACCCGATCCTACATTTTCACTTAGGCCAAAACCCATCATTTCCGGTTTTTCTGCCGCATTACGCGAGCCCCAGTTTTACACTTATGCCCTGGCCGGAGCTATTGCCTCTGCCGGGCTGTTTGCATACCTTGCAGGTTCGCCTTTTGTTTTTATGAAGTTGTACAATGTAAATGAGCATCAATACGGCTGGATCTTTTCTGCGATAGCTGTTGGCCTTATTAGCAGCAGTCAGCTCAATAATCTTGTTATGAAAAAGTTTAGCAGCGCCCAAATCATTCGGGTAGTGTTGTTAACCCAATCTATTATCGGCCTTGTGCTGGTGATCGGAACACTTTCGGGATTTCTCGGTCTGTACAGTACAATCTTCATTATTTTTTTATTCTTAAGCTGCCAGGGTTTTACCTTTCCTAATTCCGCATCATTGGCTATGGCACCTTTTGAAAAAGGGGCAGGAAGCGCCTCCGCATTAATGGGAGCTTTACAAATGTGTGCAGGGGCGATTGCATCGGCATTAGTAGGGTTATTTTTCAACGGAACTGCTTTACCAATGACAGCCATAATGGCCTTCTGTAGTGTATTAGGTTTCACAATTCTTATCGTCGGTCGAAAAAAAATTGAATACCAGGCGCGCAAGGAAAATGCAGAAGAGCAGTGCCTGGAAATGATAGAGAAATATTAGGAAGCTTTTAAATTCAGAACACCTTACCTCTAACCCTTAAACATAAAAAATATCGCAAATGAGATCCCGGAAAGAGTTGCACAGGGGCATCCTTCTTTCAAAGGAGAAGGAAAATTTGACACAGCTTCTCTAAATAAGGCTTTACGTAGTTTTTCATTAATATTTATACTCACTTATCCTTCCTGGAACGGGTAGTGTATCAAAATATTTTAGTTCCAGACGGCGTGTTAAAAACTTCCAATTTCCATTTTCTATAACTACTAAATAATGACGAAAATATTATCGCATAGCCATAAAATTTTCTCTTACAATTTAACCGCCTTTAACCTTAAGCTATTTGTTACAACTGAAACAGAACTCAATGCCATTGCAGCACCGGCAATCATTGGGTCGAGTAAAAATCCATTAACCGGATATAATAAACCGGCTGCAACCGGAATACCGATGAGATTATAAATAAACGCCCAGAATAAATTTTGTTTGATGGTTTTTACTGTTTTGCCTGAAAGTTTCAGTGCTTTAGGTACCATGTTAAGGTCTGAGGTAATCAAGGTCATTTTTGCAACGTCCATGGCAATGTCAGAACCCTTGCCCATCGCAATGCTTACATCGGCCTGAGCGAGTGCATGGCTGTCATTAATGCCATCTCCAACCATCGCTACGACCTTTCCTTCTGATTGCAGCTCTTTTACAAAGTCAGCCTTCTCTGATGGCATTACTTCTGCTTTATAATGCATCAAGCCGACCTGCTTCGCTACCGCCGCTGCTGTTTGTTGGTTGTCACCTGTAAGCATGTATACTTCAATCCCTCTGTTTTGCAATGTTTCGATAGCCTCTCTTGAAGTTGCCTTAATCTTGTCAGCAATAGCAATGGTGGCTATCGCTTCTTTCCCGTTCGCAAAATAGATTACTGTTTTAGCTTGTACCTGCAATTTTTCAGCTTGAGATAGCAACGCTTTGCCCACTATTATCTTAGATTCATCCATTAATTTTTTATTTCCGATAATATAAACCACACCATCTTTAACTGCTTTTACTCCTTTACCGGTAATGCTTTCAAATTGTTCCAGTTGGGTGCTCTGTACCTCTTCCTCTTTTAGTTTGGTAACTATTGCCTCTGCCAGGGGATGCTCTGATTGTACTTGAATAGAATATATAATCTGCTTGTGAAGGGTATAGTCTTCATCGGTGTTATTCCAGATAATATCGGTTACTGTTGGCTTGCCTTCAGTGATGGTGCCGGTTTTATCTAAGATGATAGCATTCACTTTGTGACCTAATTCCAGGCTTTCAGCATCTTTAATCAGGATATTGTTTTCTGCGCCTTTTCCTACGCCAACCATAATGGCAGTAGGAGTAGCGAGCCCGAGAGCACAAGGACATGCAATAACCAGCACTGTAACCGAGGTGAGTAAAGCATGAATAAAAGCACCTTCTCCGCCAATAAGCATCCACGTTATAAAGGTAAGAACAGCTATACCCATCACCACCGGTACAAATATACCCGCAATTTTATCTACCAGTTTTTGTACAGGGGCCTTACTTCCCTGGGCTTCCTGCACCATTTTAATGATCTGCGCTAAAATTGTATCACCGCCTACTTTTTCAGCCCTGAACTCAAAACTTCCTTTTTGGTTAATTGTGCCTGCAAATACCGGGTTTTCCTTTTTTTTCTCTACCGGAACCGGCTCACCGCTAATCATACTTTCGTCCACAAAAGAACTTCCGTTAGTTACAGCACCATCTACCGGGATCTTTTCCCCTGGCCGTACCACAATGGTATATCCGACCTGCACTTGCGAAACAGGAATTTCCTGTTCTACCCCATCTACAATTGCCCGCACTGTTTTAGGCTGCAGGCCCATCAATTTTTTAATAGCTGAGGAGGTATTCGATTTTGCTTTTTCTTCCATTACCTTGCCCAGTGAGATAAAAGCGATAATGACTGCAGCAGCTTCAAAATATACGTGTGCGTGAAGGCCTGCGCTATGCCAGAAGTTCGGATAAATCGTAGTGAAAGCGCTAAAAAGAAAAGCAATACCTGTACTTAGAGCAACAAGCGTATCCATATTGGCTTTGCCATATTTTGCCTGCTTAAATGCGTTAATGAAATAACTACGTCCTAAGAAGAAAACTACCGGTACTGCTAATGCCATCATTATCCAGTTGCCGTAAGGCATATCCATAAAGAACATTCCAATAACAACTATTGGCACTGAAAGTATAGCTGCCCATATCGTACGTGTTTTTAGTTCCTTATAATGTTTGAGTTGGGCATCCTGCTGCACCTGTTGAGGGTCTTCTGCATCAACGATCAGGTCATATCCGATTGATCGTATCACATTTTGTAACTCTTCCGGCTTAACCGTTTCCTCATATTCGGCCCATGCCATCTGATTAGCATAGTTCACCCCGGCGTTATGAACGCCTTTAGCAGTTTTAAGCATGCTTTCTACGCTTATTGCACAAGCGGCGCAGGTCATACCCAATACAGGAAATGTTTTCTTTATGTATTTACTTTGCAAAGCTTTTTTGCTGCTTATTTTATCTGAAATAACTGCTTCCATAATACTAATAATTTATCCAAAGCTATGATAGCTCTTGTGCAGGCTTGTTATACAATTAACTGAAAGATGTATATAATTTTAGGGTTACTTTTTGTGGTTTCCCCCCTTTCTTATCTTTTACACGACCGCCAGTTTGTCCTGCCTTATTTTTTTATAATAAGAAGAACCAAAACCGGTATGTTCTTTTAATTGCCTCGAAAGGTGGGCTACACTGTTATAGCCTGATGTGTATGCTATATCTGTTAATGACTTATCGGTGTACACTAAAAATTCTATTACTTTTCCAATTTTCCTTGAAATGATAAATTTTTCGAGGGTGGTGCCTTGTGTATTGGAAAATAAGGCGCTTAGCGAGTCGTAGTCTTTGTGAAGTTTATCAGCGATAAGCTTTGAAAATTTAACCGGGGTACCGGTCTCAAATTGTTCCCGGATGCCTCTTTCAACAATAGCTTTAATTTCATTGATGATCATCTGATCTTTATCGTATAACAGATCAAACCCATTTTTTTGTAATACTCCTTTTATGGTTTGTTCATCAAACGGCATTTTATCGAATGCTTTTAAGGTGACCTCACCTAAATTTATACTTGAAATCTCTAAACCCAGTTTAGAAAACTCATCGGTTAACACAGTAATGCACCGGTTACAAACCATCCCTTTAATCAATAATTTATCGGCCTTTTCCATAACAAAAAATTTTGCTACCGAAAATAGGAGCGAATGGTAATACGATTGTTACAGAATTCAGGAAAAGATTTATAGAATTTACAACTCGTCTAAGGTTTCGCATGTTCTATTTTATCCTTTAAAATTGGCAATCGCCTAACTTTTACAAGTGTTTTTCTGTAAAAGTTGAACCTGCAAGAAAGTAACCGATTGCTTCTAAAAGAGTAGGTGTCATCCTAAATACTTCGTTTATGTCTTAGCTTTTTATTAAATAACCACCATTATAGCATCAATAAAGAGAAGACTTAGAAGCTGTCTAAAAATGTTTTTCCTGGTTACCTGCAATAGCTTTTTATGGCATCACCGTTGCGACGTTCATCCGCATATTAGTGGGGAACTATAGCTTCCAATGCAAGTCTTTGAAATTAAATTTAGACAGCTTCTCAGTCACAACTATTTTTGTCTTCTACAGTTTAGTTTTACCTAAGATAATTCCCTGGTATTGTTCCAAAAGGGCAGGACTATCAATTGAACCGTGATGATGCAATTGCTTCCACGCACTGTCTTGTTTTATGAAGGTTCTCGACGTTCGAATTGCCAGCTCAAGTACTTTTTCATTATAGGTTAAAGTACCTCGCTCACGACCCACGACCACAAACATCTCTTCTGTTGTATGCAGAGTAAAATCATAAAATTCAACCTGAATATGAAGTTTTCCCTGAAATAATTTTTCATATCCCATCCGTATGTCTTCCCATCCTCTGCGAATGCCTCCGATTGGATTATCCATAGAAGCGGCTAACTCATTTAACCACACCTGTTGCATCAACAACAGATCTTTTGAATTAAAGGCTTTATAAAATAAGCTAACTGTTTGCAAAGCAGGGCTTTCTATTTTAGTTTCCGACCCATTTAGTACTGTTATTTGTTGTTTCATAATTGTAGCGTTTTTTAAATCCATATTCTTCATTTGGGTTTTTGCTTTCCTCATTTTGTCTAAAAGAAGGATAATGATAACGAGGTATAATATCATACAGAATAAGGTTACCCGATAGGATAGCAGATAATTTCCCGAGCGTGAAAGCAGAGCAAAGAAGATTCCTGCAACTATGCTTACCCCAGCCGCAGAAGAAAATTGTTGTATAGTTGAGTAAATTCCGCTACTACTACCTGCAAACTTTGCCGGCACCTGCTGGAGGGTAACATTTAATATAGAAGGCAGCACAAAGCCACTTCCTAAGCCGTATACTACAAAGCAGCTAATAATGATGAGTTGTGAAGGTGTGTGTTGAGTAAAAAACAAGGCTTGTGCCGCAAAAGATATCAGCATCATTACACATCCTGCCTGCAACATCCGTTCTCCGTACCGGCCTTTTTGACGAATGGATAAGTAAGAGGAAATTACAAAGGCCCAACCGATGCAGGTAAATAAAAGAGAAGCACTATAAGGGGGAAGATTATATCCTTTTTGCAGCAAAACAGCGCTGCAAAGCAAAAATGCATTGTGAAGTCCGAAATAAAAAAAGACGCAAAGCACTCCCATCCTGAAACTCTTTATTTGAAATATGTCCAGGTGAATTAGCGGCTCCCGGTTAGACCTTTCTTTTTTCTTTTGGTTCAGGATAAAAGCATATAACAAAACAAATCCTCCCGACAACATAGCCAGTGACCATTGCGGCCAGCCTAATTCCCTCCCCTGAGTAATTGGATAAATAAGGAAAACTAAGGCAAGGGTAAGTAATCCCACGCCCCCTATATCCATTCTTTTTTGTTTGTTCTGAACTGATTCCTTCAAGAAAATAGCCGCTAAAATGGCTGCAACAAGACCTATCGGTATGTTGACTAAAAAAATAAGCCGCCAGGGAGCTTTAATCCATGCGGCATGAATAAAATATCCGCCTAAAAACTGCCCTAAGACAGCAGCAAAGCCTTGAATGATTCCAAAATATCCAAATGCTTTATCTCTGTCTCTGCCTTCTTTAAATGTAAGGTGGATGAGAGTGACCGTTTGAGGTACCATAAAAGCTGCTCCTACCCCTTGTAAAAATCTGAACACGATTAATTGCTCTATAGAACCGGCTAACCCACAAAGAGCTGATGTCAGGGTAAAAAGCAGCATTCCCAGGCAAAATATTTTTTTTCTTCCCAGTTTGTCTCCTGTTCTGCTGCCGGTAATTAGAAATACAGCATACCCAACCAGGTAAGCTACCACTACCAACTGAATATTTGCATTTGTAGTATGGTAATAGCTTTGTATAGTAGGCAGACTGACATTGACAATAAAAATGTCTACTACCGACATCAAAGGCGCAAAAAGAAGGATTAATAAAGTCCACCATTGATGTTTGTTTCGTGACTCTATCTGAACAGAACGGTCTGTTTTTTGCATTTTAAATTTTTTTACCTTAATAATTTTTGAGCTATTTTTTTAGCCTCTTCTATAGGCCGTGCAGAATGTAGCACGGTAGATTGAATTCCGCAACCTTCATACAAATACAGCAGCAGTTCTAATAACTCATCAACCTGTTGTTGGGGAGGAGGGTTGGAAAGTCTGATTATATTTTCTTTAATAAAATTCTTAATAGAGCTTTTGTAGTTTTGGATCTTTTCCCGTGCCTGCACATTTAAATCAGGTAGTTCATAGGCAACGCGAATAAAAGCGCACCCTTTAAACTGATTTTTAACAGCCAATTGTCTTCTGAAATCAAAGAGGGCAAGAATTTTATTTACCCCTGCAGTTTGATTAGCACTAAAGGCTTCGAAGTCTTTATGCCATTGCTCGCTAACATGTTGTAAGTACGCATCCAGCAAATCATGTTTTGACGAAAAATGCTGATAGAGACTTGCCTTTGCCACTGAAGAACTTTCTATAATTTGATTGATGCCTGTAGCATGAAACCCTTGTTCGTAAAACAAACGACTTACCGTTTCAATAACCCGCGGTTTAACTTTAATTGCTCCTTTCATTTCACAAAGTAAAGAATTTTAATCTAAACAGACAAGTCTGTCTTTTATCTCGAAAAATACTAAATCTGACGCTAGTAATTTTTTATATATGAATTGATAATTATAGGAAAAGATTAGTAAATTTACAGCTCATCTAAAGCTTTTCGCTTATTTTCTTTGATCATTTTAAAATGGGAGGGCGTTAAACCTGTTACTTTTTTAAATTGAGTAGAAAGGTGCTGTACACTACTGTAGGCTAGTTTATATGAAATTTCACTAAGTGTAAGTTCGTTATACACTAACATTTCTTTAGCCCTTTCTATCCTTTGAAGAATAATGTATTGTTCTATCGTTATGCCTTCAGTATTAGAAAAAAGAGCGCTAATGTAATTATATTCAATATGCAATTGTTGCTGAATTAAGTTGGAGAAATTCACTTTAATATCTATTTCCTCCTTACGATGTATCGCTTCGATGATAATATTTTTTACTTTTTCAACCATCATCATTTTCCGGTCATCTAGTAATTCAAAACCTATATCTTCTAATTGACGGGTTAAATTATTCATTTTTGAATCAGAAGGCCGTTCTTCTAATTCAACTTCTCCTAATTGCACTTTGATTGGTGTCAAATTCAGCTTTTCAAATTCCTGCTTAACTACTATAATACACCTGTTGCACACCATATTTTTAATTGCCAATTTCATTGTACTAGGGTAAAACTTAAAATATCTTTTAAAAGCAAATATTAAAACTTAAGATTATCGGGTTGTTATACAATTCCTGAGATCTCTTATATAATTTAACAAAAGCAAAGTAGACCAGAATAGAGCTTTTTATTTCATCATTGCTTCTTATTATGATTATAGCTGTTATCAGCTGTTATTAAAACTATTTTAGGATATTTAATTTATCCGGGTTTCTAATGGTGTATACATTACTTATGCCGTTTAATGTAAAAGAAAAAGTTTGGCATGTCGCCAACTTGTTATTGGAGAAGTAAAGTAGGGCCGGTTGATGATTGATTAGCTCTTTTTTGATGTCGTGATATCCAGTAAACTTTTTATGGAGACCTATCAGTAAGGCAGCAACAGACTTCTTTCCAAAAACTATTTTAAGAGCTGCTGCTGCTTTTCCGCCTCCGTCTGCAACTGCTCTTATATCTTCATTTAACAATGCCTCTAAACGAACTACATCACCTGATTCAAGGACTTCGAGGTATTGATTGAGAAAGTTTGCGGGCATCATTCTATTTTTTAATACCTGCTGCATTCCAAGTTGCTTCTTCGCACGGCTTAAAAGCTGTCTCGAAAGCTCGCATGTAATGCCAAGAACTGACGAAATTTCTTTGTGGTCATAGTCAAAAGCTTCTTTTAAAATAAAAACCGCCCTTTGCCGGCCATTTAATTTCTCAAGAAGTACCATTAACGAATAGGATAATATTTCTTTCCTGCTAATGCCTGCATCTGCTTTTTCTGTTGCAACCGGTTCAGGTAGCCATTCTCCCGGGTAAGCCGTTAATCGCTTTTTAAGCAGCCTTTTCTGATTAATGGACCGATTGATGACCATACGGATAAGATATGACCTAAAGTCGTAAACCGAGTTATGATCAAGTTGCATAAACTTCAGGAATACATCCTGAACAACATCCTCAGCTTCTTCCATAGTGCCGCAGATATTATATGCATAGGTTTTTAATAATGGTCTTAATGCATCTATAAATTCAGTATTTATATCTGCTTTATTCATCTGTAATGTTGTGGCTATTAATCATTGAAAATCCAACTTTAACTACTCCGATATTTCATCGGCGATGTAAAAGATCAATACCTGTTTATGATAAAATGTGCAATAAAATTATTCACCTCCTTTACCGTTGTTGACTCTTTTCCCTTTGTTAACTCCAGATGAAATTTGAAGTTAGTCATTTTTTAGCCCTTCGACTTTTCAACAATTTCGCAGTGTGCTTACTTAACAGCCTAAACTGTTGATTTCTCACGCTGCACCTTATAGCCTCCCGCAACAGTACCAAATGATTTTACAAGCCTGTTCCACGAATTTATCTGGGCGACGGCCAGGGTAAGATGAGCAATATCGTGTTTTGTAAAATACTTCCGAAGTTCTGCGTGAATTGGATTTAGATCCACTCCTTCCTCCAATCTCGTAAGTATTTCAGCATATTCTAACACTGCCCGTTCCTGAGGCGTGTAATAAGGAGCCTCCCGCCACGCTGATACAGACATGAGACGTTGAATACTTTCTCCGGCATCAATAGCTTCTTTCGAGTGCATATCAAGGCAGTAAGCGCAACCATTAATTTGTGATACTCTTGTCTGCATCAATTCTACCATTCTCTTATCCAGGCCTGTATTATTAATAAACCCTTGAACTTGTAACATTGCCTGCATTAAACCTTCAGGTACGTCACTGTTTGAAATTCTTTCCATAGTTTTAATTAAATTAAATATTTCAATAAGACCAAAAGCCAGATATGTTTGTGACAGCGTTTGAAATTATTTGATAATCTTTGTTTAACCCGATTGCAGACGAACCTAAGGGCTTAAACGATCATTTTAAAAAGAGAAAGCCCGATGCGAGTGTTAAGCAGGTAATCGTATTTATTTAGCTTTTTAGCTTTGTTTTACATTCTTCTTTTTTCATTTGTTCTTCGCATGCTGCAATCACAGGTAGGAGAATGGCCTGTAATTATTGGATGGATATCCACGAACAGTTTTAATATTTTTATTTGAGCATTCTATTTAAGGAAAATAGTGGTACGATTTAGTTAAATGTTACTTGTTTTTCCTTCAGTTTCTTATCAATGATAGCGTCTGTAAACCAAATTAAATCATCAATAAAGCTATTGGCCAGTCTCGATATATCTTCTTTTAATGGAATAAAGGAATTATCAAACGCATTTTGAATTTCGGCAATAAGCAATTTTTTCGGGAGGGGATAGGCGCCCATGCTCAAAATAACATGCTGTAGTTGAGTTGAAGCATTTATTCCACCCATTTTTCCGGCAGAGGCAGCCGCCACAGAAATAGGTTTTTTAATAAAGTCCGCCGAGAAATATTCTAAAGCATTTTTTAATGCACCGGAAAAACTACCATGATATTCTGGCGTAACAAATATTAGCGCATTACTTTTCCCAAGAAGTGCACCTATATGGTTGACATTTTTTCTATCTTCCCCTTCTTGTCCAAAGATGGGAAGAGGTGTTTTAGCCAAATCAATAACATCAGTATTTATATTTCTATCCTTCAATATCTTTTCAAGATAGTATGCCAAATAATGGGATTGTCTGTCACTTCTTACGCTCCCTAACAAAATTGTAATATTCATAAAATAGTTTAAATAATTAATCTCTGATTCTGCATCGTACAGCTTTTGGTGCATGCAATTCTATTATCCGCTTTACAACAGCATTTCGCAATCCTCTTTCAATAGATGACTTTGTAATAGCAATAAAACATTTTCTATAAAGTTTTATAGTCTAATCATCTCTTACATGACAATATAGTTTACAAGTCGTGACATTTTTTTTTAAAAAAGGCTTTGCTAGCTGAATAGAAAACTGATTATAACGGTTTTGGTAAATAAAAAAATTTTTTCAGTTTGCTTCCTACCAATCAATCATCTGTACGCGCTGCTCCACTATCCAGTTATGGTTTAATGATTTTATGAAGTTTTGGAAATGGAGGATAAAGCAAAGCAGATAAAGCATCTTTACTCTCTGGCAAATCCGGGAAAAGATTGAAGAGTCTGTTTTATGTCGAATTCCTGTCACGTTTTTGAAGGTTTGTTTGTCTTTAAAGCGAATAAAATTATATGCAGCTTGACCCCAGAAAATTTCAAGTAATCAATGAAGGATTTGATGAAAGCGGAAGGGTACCTCAAACAAGGAGCGTTTGATCATAAGTTTTTAAAAAATGACTTACGACAATATTTTAAAACTCCTATTGCCGACGATAATTTGGCAGACCATATTTATTTGCTTTTTGAAATTGCAATAATTGAAAACCAGCTTTTTAGAAATCAATGGGCAGTAAATAATGCAAAATCAATAGCTAACAATTTGATTAATCAATAATGGAACAGAAATTACCACTACCACCGTTTAACTTTGAAACGGCAACAAAAAAAGTACAAATGGCAGAAGATGCTTGGAATTCAAAAAATCCAGAAAAAGTATCATTTGCTTACACAAGTGACACAGAATGGAGAAACCGAAATTTTTTCATTAATGGACGAGATGAAGTAAAAACGTTTTTGACTGCGAAATGGGAGAAGGAGCTGGACTACAAACTCAAAAAAGAACTTTGGGCATTTACCGACAACAAAATTGCAGTTCGTTTTGAATACGAATGGCACGACAACCGAGGACAATGGTATCGTTCATACGGAAACGAAAATTGGGAATTTGACGAGAACGGTTTTATGGCAAAACGATATGCAAGTATCAACGACTTGACAATTGACGAAACAGAACGGAGCGTGAAATAAAGGCTACACACAGTCGAGTAAGCAAGAGGATATTCACCCCCTGCTCCTCACAGAACCGTTCGTGAACCTCTCGATTCATACGGCTCATCAAGATGTGTTTTCAATTAATAAGCAGGACATACACTCCTGTTGAAACTAATAGGCACACTAACGCGATTTATTTTTGCACCGTTGTTAATTAAGTTTTGCTATTCAAAATACAGCGCTAAAAATTTTTATAAAAAACAACACAAATAACAATGAATATCGACAACCAAAATGACAAGGTAAAACTGACAAATCTATAAGCGTTGTAAATTCTTTTTTTGAACTCATGCATAAAAAAGATATTGAGGCTTGGGGCAGACTTTGGAATGAGAACGCTGTTATACTTGTGCTATACCCACCAAAAGGATTTCCAACGGAGATTAAAGGATTGTCGAACCAAATTTTACCGGGTTTTAAACAACTTTTTGCAAAGTTTGAAACATATGACTATAGCATTAAAGAAATATATCCAACCACAAATCCGGAAGTAATAATTGTTGAGTGGGAGGTTACTGCAACTATTAAAAATAAAGAGATAACATATAATGGACAAAACATCACGGTGTTCAAGTTTGGAAACGACAAGATAAGTGAGTATCATGATTATTTTAATCCAATTCTCTTTCAACTTGTAGTGGACAATTTACAATAAAAGAATTGGCTAAGGGAATAGTGAGTTGATAAAGAGGATAGCTTTAGGTGACCTTGCCAACTATCTTTGAATTAGCAAGTCTCCCTAAGCAGCATCAGAGCACGAAAGTGATTATTTATCAATTGTAAAAAGATTACTCCTCCTTCTGAAATAGTTTTGCCTCAAAAAATATCCTATGGATAATAATTTTAGAATTGTAAATGAACATTTGAAGTTCAAAAAAGTTTCGTTGGTTGAGCCTTCAAAAAGTTTTTACCTGCATATAGCTGCGGAAGTTGATTATTCCCCTTTCCCTTTTTTTCTTACTACAAGTATGAAGAAGAAATCAATTATCTGGCAGTCAAAAGAGTGGTGCGGACAGTTGGAAACCGAAGAAGGCGTTATAAGTGCCGTTGTGTTTAAGGCGACATTAATCCCACCGGGAAAAGGTAAATTTTTAAAGGAGCGATTAGATACAGTTCAACTTGCCAAATACGACTTTGCTATTTTAATAGAAGTTTCATCTGCTGATAAAATTATAGACATAATGAACAGCAGCTCATATAAGCGAATTGAAGCCAATATTAAAAATGTGGCTAAACGTACACATGTTACAACTGCAATAAATGTAAAGAAGATAGCCACAGTTAACCATAAAAAACAAGGTGTATTTCTATTTAACTACTTCTATGCTGACAACTTACAGCAAAACCTTGATGTTTGGGAATATACAGCTGGTTGGTTTCAGCAGGAAACCGGGCTCAATAATTCAACGGTCTTATTACCACAAGGCAATAAGACTTCCAAATACACAATAATCAACCATTGCCGTTGGGACTCGATGAGTGATATTTTACCATCGCTATTATTCAAGAAGTCGTTCCATTCCTATGTTCTTGACAACTTCTATTTAAATAAAGTAGCTGCAATGCCTATATTATACAAAATAGCTTAACAGAAAGAGGTGCGCCGACACTACATGAGTGGGCATTTTTTTGTAAAAAGTTTTCATAAGAAGCTTCGTCTTTCCTTTTGGAGTATGAGAACGGTCACAGATTGATTGGGTTTCTTGTCATTGTATCGTAACAATTTTTTTATTAAAAACAAAAGATATGACAGAAAGAATTTCGTATGATGACACATCAAAAGGTTTTGGTGAAGGGCTGATGAAAACAGAATACTATTTAAAGAATTGTGGGTTAGATCAAAAGCTTATGGAGCTGATGAAATACCGTGTTTCTCAGATTAACGGTTGTGCTTATTGCCTCGATATGCATCACAAGGAGGCTATTAATATAGGTGAAGATGAACAGAGACTTCATTCGCTTGCAGCCTGGAGAGAGTGCCCTTTTTATAATAAAAAAGAAAGAGCGCTGCTGCAATACGCTGAGGCATTAACTAAAAACGAGGAAAACTATAAGCAGGCATTTGAGGAAATTTCTGTATGTTTTTCTAAGTCAGAAATTGCAAATCTTACCCTTGCCATTACTCAAATTAATACGTGGAACAGAATTAATAAAGCTTTTGGCATTATTCCAGGTAATTACAAAGTTTCCGAGGTTGAATAACTGTAACAATAAGGGGCTGTTCCAATGACGCTATTCAAGAAATCAAAAGTATAAAAGCTGATACTTGGACCACTAAAAAAAATTAATTAATGTGTTACATAGGAGCTGATCTGGTCAAAATAACGAACCCAACAAAAGGAAATGATAAAAGCATTAAAACAGCAGGCAGTACGGTTTCACAAATATGGGAAATCAGATCAATTGATATTAGATAACATGACATTGCCTATACTGTCCGATAAGGAAGTATTAGTAAGAATAATCGCTGCCGGAGTCAACCCTATTGATTGGAGATTAAGGGAAGGATTCAAACAAGTGCCGCTGCCATCTATTCCAGGTGCGGAAGCCTCAGGGATAATTGAATCTATCGGTAAGGAGGTAACTTCTTTTGAGGTGGGACAAGAGGTATACGGAGCTATTGATCACAGCTATGCAGAATATGCACTTGCTTCACCGGAAATGATTTTCTTAAAACCTGCGCATTTGTCTTTTGAAGAGGCCGCAGCGGCAGGAGGTGGCAAAACAGCCTGGGGTGCTCTTTTTGAAGTTGGACAACTTCAAAAAGGTCAACGAATACTTATTCATGGTGCATCCGGAGGAGTAGGTGTGTTTGCTGTACAATTAGCTCACCAGGCGGGAGCCTATGTGATAGCTACATGCTCAGCCGAAAATCTTTCCTTTGTTAAATCCCTGGGAGCTGATGAGGTAATTGATTATAAAATCACAGCCTTTGAACAGGTAGTAAAAGATGTAGATACCGTTTTTGATATGGTTGGAGGTGAAACCCTTGAGAACTCCTACGGAATTATAAAACCTGGCGGCACTCTTTTAAGTATTGTCCAGCCACCCTCCAATGAAAAGGCAGCTCATTTTGGAATCAGGGCATTATGGGGTGGAACTAAGACGGTTGCTGCTATGAGAACGATAGATGCACTGCTTCAGGCAGGCAAACTCCAGCCTGTTGTAAGGAAAGTATTTAATTCCTTATCCCAAGCGGCACTTGCTCAGGATTATAGCCAGCAAGGAGGCAAAGGGAGAGGCAAAGTTGTCTTAAGAGTGTCATAATAGCTGATTTGTAAAAGGTGGTATATTTGGTTCGGTTACCTTTAATTGGTCTTCATTATTGATGTGCTATATTAAAGGGCACTAAGCTACCATTGAGAACTTCAACCTGCTAAAACAATTATAAATATTTTTCCAACCGGTGTCTAATTTTTCACGGTAAGGTGCCCTTATTAAAGATGCAAGACCTAAAATTCAAAAAAAATATATTACCGGAGATTAACCGTTTGGATGTAGGCTTAATACTCATATCGGAATGGCTGGTTAATGGTAGTGAAGAACAAGTAAAAGTAGCGGATGCTGCATTGAAGGCATGGGAGCAGTTTCAGTATCCGGAAGGCTTATTATCTTACAGTTGCTATCTTAGTTTGGATGGCAAACACATTTCGTATTATTGGCAATGGAAAGATGAGGAATCCCAACAGCACTTTCTACATCTGCATAAACGCAAGAAAAAGATTAATGAAACATTGCAAATTGAAGGGGAGATGGTTGGTAAATTCCGTCTCTGCGGAAGTGCCGTATCCGATACTTCGGCAGTTCCCGGTGCATTGTTATTGCAACCGATGATAGATTAGCTGGTACTCATAGGTTAATTACTGATTTTACCCCAGGTAATCTTTTCATAATCATAAAAAAATAAAAATTATTGTCACGTTTTATAAAGTACATTGTCAGTAATGATGGCTGGTTAAGGTGGACAAGCTGTTTAATACAATTATAGATGCTAACAACCAACATAAGCAATCAATTGAAGGATTATAGTAAAATGCTGTTTCCCTATGCCTATAATATTTTAGGAGTATATCAGGATGCAGAGGACGCGGTGCAGGATGTTCTGTCTAATTATTTTGCAAATGAAAGAGAATACATAAAAAATATTAAGGGATATTTAGTTAAAAGTGTGATCAATCAATCTATTAATATTAAAAACAAAAGAAAAAAGGTTAGTCTTGAAGATGTTTGGCTACCCGAACCAATTGCAACAGAAGAAGCAGATGCAAACATTAATTTGAGAGAAATTGCTTCTTATTCATTACTTATCCTTTTAGAAAAATTAAATCCAAGGGAGCGGGCTGTGTTTATTTTAAAAGAAGGCTTCGGTTATTCACATCAGGAAATTGCTGATGTGCTTTCTGGTACTGTGGAACAGTCGAGACAATTGCTATCGAGGGGAAAGAGTAAATTAAGCAGCTCAAAACCCAAATCAAAAAAATCGGACAGGGATATAGTGCCGGAAGGTATTCTTGATAAATATATAAATGCAATCAGAGGCAGGGATACAGCAATGCTGGAAAATTTACTATCCAATGATATTACCTTTTTTGCTGATGGGGGAGATAAAGTCCAGGTCGCTAAAAAACGATGCGCAGGCTATCCTGAAGTTAGCGAGCTTCTGTTTTTCGTTTATCATAAATTTCAGGCATCTTATAAAATTTATGCTACCATAATCAATCATCAACCTGCATTGCTTTATTACCATGGACCACAGTTAATGATTTGCCAGGTTTTCGACATTTTGCAATCCAATGGTAAAATTGAACGCATCAGCAGTATTGTTGATCCCGAGAAATTAAAAAACATCAGTAAAACAGAAGAAAATAATCATCACAGAAAAGAGCTTTAAGACAATTTATTTTAAATTATATGAACCTAAGAGATAAAAGGGCTGCTTTAATACTAATTGACTTTCAAAAAGGTTTTAACCAGGAGGAATATTGGGGCGGAAACAGGAATAATAAAAATGCAGAAAGTAATGCACAGCATATTTTGCAACAATGGAGAAATTCAAAACTTCCTGTTTTTCATGTCAGGCATAGTTCCCAAAATCCCGCGTCTTTACTACATGAAAGTAATCCGGGATTTGAGATAAAAGATGAGGTCAAACCGATTGACGGAGAAATGTTAATTACAAAAAATGTAAACAGTGCCTTTATTGGTACCAATTTGAAAGCTGAATTAGATGCCCAGAACATACAATGTGTTGTAATCACAGGCCTTATTACTAATCATTGCGTGTCCACTACCACCAGGATGGCTGGGAATTATGGGTACCAGACAATCGTCATTTCTGATGCAACAGCAACTTTTGACCGAACAGGAATTCTTGGAGAAAAATATAGCGCTGAAATCATTCATTTGACATCATTGGCAAACCTCCAAGATGAATTTGCAGAAGTAATGAATACAGAGCAACTGCTTGAAAATTTATAATTGGCTTGGTGTATTTGCCATAGTATTTTCAATATTGAAAAAAGGTTTTATAGCATCGAATTATTGACAGACTATGAGGACAATAAAATATTTATCAACAGTATCGGTAAAGTAAAGTATTAGTTTTTTTATAGTGGGCAAGGGATAAATTAGTGACTTTTGGTGTTTTGCTGAATAAAGAAAAAACAGTACAAGTGTGCGACGCAACGATGTATCATAGTAGCAATACAGTCTGGCTCCAAAAAATCTCAATGCACTTTTTTATCCCTTGTTTAGTATAATACTGCCCTTGATAAAATTTGCGAACGTTTGACAACCACTACAAGACAGACAGTATATGATAAAATTTGCAATAAAAAGGCTTGAATATTTGTGTGATATAATTCCGCAACTTTTGACAGAAATTGATGAGCAAACATTTTCAGTAAAGCCTAAACCAAACAAGTGGAGCAAGAAAGAAATAATTGGACACCTAATTGACAGTGCAACAAATAATCATCAACGGTTTGTTCGTGGACAATTTGAAGACGTTCCAAAAATTGTTTACGACCAGAATAAATGGAATGAATTTAATTTTTACCAAAAAATGGACGGACAACAAATAATTTCTTTTTGGACAATTTACAACAGACAATTAGCAGAACTTATTAACAACATTCCCGAAGAAAATTTAAGTAAAGAATGTAAGTCAGGCGACGACAAAAATTTGACGCTTGGCTTTTTAATAAATGACTATGTTGAACATTTAGAACATCACTTGCGACAGGTTGTTACTTATTGACAGAAGAAATAATATTTATAAAAAGTGGTAGTTCTGGTTTCAATTTAGCTTGTCTTTTCAGGGTGGGCAAAAGAACCGCCAGCGCGTATAAAAGATTTCAAAACATTTACAGGACAAACATCTCAACAATTTTTTAAATCATCTGCATATTGGTGTTTTATTTGCTAACACTTCGGATTCCAGCCCTATCAAACTATACACTTTCGTGTAAAGGCGTTATTACAGCACCCATATTAGCCAGGTGTAAAAGGGACGACCTTTTTACTTCGGCCGCTGTTAGCCGTCCCAGTATCTCATGTTCCATATCACACGAACCTGTTGCTGCAGGATCAATAAAAACAGTAAGACTAGCCATTCGAGCTTCACGGGAAGTTGTGGACACGCAACCATGAGTATAAAATCCGACAATTAGTACTTCATCTGCTCCAACCTTCTTAAGCCAATTCCCGATTTCGGTACCGGTAAAAGCTCCATAAACATTCTTATGCATTTCTATTTCTTTATCAGATCCTTGCGTTGGTCCAAAACCTGGAATGAATTCAGCGCCCCAGCTGCCTGGTACAAAAGCTACTGACTCGTTGGGTTTATTAAAATGTCTTATCCAGGCTATTGGCCTATCTTTTTCGCGTGCCTGTTCAACCCTCATCTTAATTGCTTCAAGGGCATCTGAAATATCGACAACCGGTCTTTTTCCTTTTTCTGTAAACTCATTTTGAACATCAATAACAATTAGTGCTTTCATAATAACTTTTTTAAATTATTATGCTAAGGTATTTTTATTGAAATAGGGCTGCAACCCAATTCTTGCGTAAAATTTATGCTACCAAAACCAACCATCAACTTCATTGCGTTTCAATTACCACTAGGCCGCGAATTACTTTGAAACCGTTTGCAATTTGATATCCACGAGTTTCAGCAGTAAAGTAAAGTGATTTTAAGGGTGTAGTTTTTTCATTAATATTTATAGCCACTTAGCTTTCCGGGAACCGGAAGTTCATCAAAATATTTTAGTTCCAGGGTACGGGTTAAAAACTTCCATTCTCCATCTTCTATAACTACTAAATCATGATAAGTACAAACGGCATGAAAACCTTCACCGTTTTCAACCGGACGGCCAAATTCACTCATAAGGGAACGAACAGTAGCTTCATTACGATTGACAACATCAATAACAACACCCGAGCTGCTTTGGATTAAAAGTTCCATTCGTTCAGCGCTTTTTGGTAACTCGATTTTAATTTCCTCAATTCCTTGCCACTGCATATTAATGGGTGCAGTAGCTCTCCAAATAGATTAATAGCAAAAATTTGAGGTATCGCTTCCCAATTTCTATTGTTAACTATATCATTATAACCATCAATTAAAGCACGAATAGCTAAGTGTTCAACAAAATACTTTTCAATGTTTGATTTCATACTCCTTGTTTTATCCTTCTTATTAATTTTGGTTTAAAATTACCTTTATAGCAGTATTCATTTATAAGAGGTATACTAAAGGATACCATATTTAAGAAGCATATGACAAAGCGAAAAAAGTTGGAACCTATCCAGGAAGATGTAAAGTATCTCAAGGATACATTATATGTAATGGGATATAAATGGAAGTTGCCTATTTTGCTTTCATTGGGAATGGGAAACCAGCGGTTTAAGGAAATACAACGTAGTATCCCCGGTATTACTTCCCGTGTGTTATCTAAAGAATTGAAAGAACTGGAACTTAATCAGATTATTACGAGGAAAGTAGACGCTAATCTTCTTACTAAGATAGATTAAAGTATTAAACTATTGTAAATCGTTCGACCCTATCATTAAACTTATGATAGAATGGGGAAAGCAGCACAGAAAATTAATTGCTGGAAAATAATATTATGTGTAATATTTGTTTGGAATACTTCAAAACAACTTCCCCATTTGTATTTTGAAATATTTTTTTAGAACCAAACCTTTGTTCTTTGATTTGACATCGTTGCGTGGAACTCTTACTTGTAGCTATTCTATTGAACTTTTCTCACATTTTTAGCTAAACTAATTTCTATTTTCTGAAGTGATTTTGGCACTTTTACTTAGATGAAGTAATAAAATCGAAAATAGATTTTATTGTTTTTTTGAAAAGGATACAGGTAGTATTTATACAAGAGTAAAATAAATATCTTCAAAAGACAATAACACTTCCGTCAACTCGGATCCACAATTATTTTTGTACCTGCCGGCCATTTTATAACTATTGTAAAAATCTCTTAAATCGTACATTTACTTTATACACATCATAGCTCTGATTTGAAATGATTGACTTTATAAAATTCTGTAATCAACTTGCACCACTTGAGAAAGAGACAACTGATGATTTAGTAAATAAATTAAAAACCAAAACATTTCAAAAAGGAGACTACATATTAAGAAGCGGTGAAGTTTGCAGAAATTTATTTTTTATTGACAAGGGGCTGGTAAAACTATGTTTTACTAAAGAAGATAAAGAATTTATCATGCGTTTTTTCCCTGAAAATGCACTGTTTACCCAGCTCGGCAGTTACCTTACACAAATACCCTCCACTTATGAAATTATTTGCCTGGAAGCAACGACCATTACTTCAATTAGAAACGAGGAAATGGAATCCCTCTGCAAAAAACATCATTCCATTGAAAGATTTTTTAGAAAATTAGTTTCTCTGGCAGCTTTGAATATGATGAACCGGATAAGCGAAATGCTTGAAGAAAATGCAACACAACGATATAAGAATTTCGTAAAAGAGAATAATCATCTGCTGCAGAGAATCAGTTTAGGCGATTTGGCAAACTACCTTGGAATTACACAAGTGTCTTTAAGCAGAATAAGAGCTAAGAAATGATTTTTTATCATTTGTAAAAAGAAGTCCCGTTGCTGATGCAGACCTTTATTAAAATTTAATTCAGCAGATATGGGACATTCAAGATTAGTAAGCCTTTTAACAGTCCTCGCTGTTGTATTCACAGCCCTTGCCATACTCTTTACTATCACGGGAACATGGCTGTTTTTGGAATACTTAATTGTTAGCGCAGTCGCTTTGACGGGCTGGTTATACTTTTCTTTTACAGATACATTAAGCATACAACGATTAGTATCTCCTTATATTTTATCTGTTGCAGTTCTTTTAATTTTAAATACCTGCCGTTATTCTTCAGATTTTTCGATGTTTATAAATTCTCATTACTGTTCATTATTCTTACATGGTTTCAGCTTGAATTATACCAATTGGTTTATATTTTTTGTATGCTTACCTGTTTCGATTCTTTTGCTGGGCGGCGCCTTTCTTACCAAGCGTTCTGCTGTTGGGTTTTATTTTGTATGGTGGGGCTTTATTTATTGTATATCAGAGGCTGTTATCCAGTTTAAAATAGAATTAGGAAGTATTGAATTTTATAAACACTCTTATTTTTTAGGTTCATTTTCGGCAATGGTATTATTTGTTTTGGGAGTTAAAGGGGTACTTTGCTTAATTAAACCAGTTGAAAAAAATGAAATTAGGGTAAGCACTTCCGGAAGGCTTAGCAACAGGCAAGTAAATCTTTGGTCTGCTTTCTTCGTAAGTATTGTGGCAGTGTATGGTATTACAGTTTTCGTTCAGGCCGGGTTTTTGCCTGTTGGAATTATTGTAGGATCAATGATGGGAGGACTGATGGGTTGGCGTAAGACCACAGCTCTTTTTGCAGCTGATCCCTATAAATTAACCCCTCTTTATTTACTGCTTCTGACATTATTCTACGTGCATGTTGGCGAAGAAGTATTGACTAATTTCAGTCTTAGTATTTCTTCTATCACCGGCATTCCCTGGAAGGATAAAGATTTTAATTATCTAATCACTTTTTTCGGCCCCGTTGTTTGGGTTTTTGCAGCTTATAGCCTTTGGAAAGGTCGCGCTCCCGGTAATTTTATTTTATGGTTTTTAATTGTAGGAATGATTTTAGGGGAGCCGACACACCTTTTAGTATTTCCTGTTGTGAGAATGTTTAAAGAAGGAGTACACTATCAATATTTTTCAGGTATGTACACTGCCCTGTTTCCCATGATACCTGCCATACTTGCCCTCGTTACTATCTTAAAAGATCATAAAGAAAAAACTAAAGCACAGGCAAATGTCTAAAAAAATATCTTTATTTATTGCTTTCATATTTTTAATTAAATATTGTTCAGCTCATGGTTTTGCCGGTAATGGTTTGTTCCATCCTCTTACCGGCCTCGACCATATATTAGCAATGATTGCAGTGGGTGCGTGGAGCGCAGAGTTAGGAGGCAAAGCGATCTATTTAGTTCCTTGTTCTTTTTTGATTACGATGGTTTTAGGAGGAATTGCCGGAATTGAAATTATATCTATTGACAAAATAGAATGGTTGATTGCCCTTTCAATAATACTTCTTGGATTGGCAATTTGTATTAATAAGAAAATATCTCTTCTTATTGCGGGACTTGCCGTAGGTATATTTGGCTTTAGCCACGGATATGCTCACGGAACAGAGATTCCTCACACTTCAAATGTATTGGAATATACAATAGGTTTTACTATAACTACTTTAGGACTGCATGTTATAGGAGCCGTAGGGGGACTGTTGATTTTAGAAGAAAAAAATGGTCGTAGACACTTACGGATATTAGGTGTCATTACTTCTTTTATTGGAATTTACTTACTGTTTATGTAATGTACCTTAAGCAATAAAAAAGGTAGTAGTTATTGGGTAGAAGATCACAGAAATGGTTATATTCAATTTCTCTCAGAAATCTGTATGTACCAACTCATATCCAGAAGTTCTTTAACCCTAAATTCTATTAATTATGTATTTGGAAGTATATCTCATTTTGTTGGTATTGAACAAACCCCGGAGGAGGTAAAAGAGTTTAAACATAGATGCTTAGAATCAGCAAGAATCAGGTTGCGCAGCCTTCAGAATCGATCTATTTTTACAATTATTATCAACGCTATATATCATGGATGAAACTATTAATTATTACAGGATAGAAAAGGCAATAAGTTACCTCAGTGACAACTTTAAGGAGCAACCTGATCTTGATGAAATTGCAGATAAAGTACATGTAAGCCCTTTTCATTTCCAAAAGATTTTTCTTGACTGGGTAGGGATTACCCCCAAAAAATTTCTTCAGTACCTGACTCTCGAACATTTGAAAAGTAAAATACACGAAGCCCAGAACATCATTGAAGCAGCAGATATGGCAGGATTATCCAGTCAATCCAGGGTATATGATTTATTTGTTAATATAGAAGGAGTAAGTCCACAACAATTTAAAACGGGTGGGCTTGGCCTTGAAATTTTTTATGGGTATCATGCTTCTCCCTTTGGAATGTGTTTCATTGCCGTTGCTGACAAAGGTATATGTGATCTCCATTTTACAGATGAGGAAAAAACGCGGGATGAATACACAATGTTTTCTAAAAAATGGAGTTTTGCTACTCTGACACATAAGCCCGACTATACACAACAATATGTTCAAAGGATATTTAAACCAGTAGAAGGTGCTACTGACAGACTTAACCTATTGGTTCAAGGTAGCAGTTTACAGATAAAAGTTTGGGAGGCGTTAGTAAAAATACCTTTCGGAGATGTACAATCCTATCAACAGATTGCCAGTTCTATAGGTCATGATGATAGCATCAGAGCCGTTGCTACAGCTGCAGGACAAAATCCCATATCATATCTTATACCCTGTCACCGTATTATAAATAAAGATGGTACGGTTGGAAATTTTCACTGGGGCAGAGCGCGTAAAAAAACAATGATAGCATGGGAAATGGCCACTATGGCAATATAGCAAGAATCAGGTTGCATAAGCTGCAAGTCTTTACGAGCTTTACATTACTTAAGCTATAAAAGTCTAAAATTTTAGTCACGTTTTGCCGGATTTATTGTCATTATATCAATAGCCATCAAACCAAAATATTGAAGAAAGATTTTTTGACCAGTAGTATTAAAAGATTTTGCCCAGGTTGTTGAAAACAGAGTATTGTATAAAAAATTTGCTTGCACCAAAACTTTATTGAATTGATGAGACACAAGATTTTTTTTTCAAAGCGTTTGGCAAATTTGAAATTATATAAAACAATAGTGTAATTGTATAACAATGAGCCCTGGCAGCGCCGCTAACTTTGTCTTATAAAATTATTGATTATGAAAACAGTAGATTTAAAAATCCACCGAATGGAAAACGATCATTATGGAGTAGTAAAAAAGGACGATGCTACTATTGGAGAAGGCTAAAGTGAACATAACGTGAGAAAGTAAGCTCAGAAACAATTGAGCATGAAATTAAAAAAATGGGATATAAAGTTGTTTAATAATGTTTTAAGCAAGAATCAGGTTGAAATAGCTTCACTTGTTTACGGTACTTTACACTAATTAGTTATAAACATCAAATTTCACCGTCTTGCCAGGTTTCTTGTCATTGTATTAATTATTTCGCTAGTACCTAATCAGGATAAATCAGAAGTTCTTTGTTATTCCAGATAACTATTAAGTTTCCCGACTACTAAAAGGCAATAAGATGTGCCCATAGGTTCTTAAAAAGATAAACTAAGTGGTTTAGTCGTTTTGGATAAAATGGATATACTGTAAATAGAAATTGCATTTTAGTTTTAACTCCACAAGGTTGAATGAAAAGCAGTCTAAGTTATTATAATGCCTATAAAATAGTAACGAATATCGAGTAATAATTTTTTAATGACTATCCGCTATTTAGCAATTTTTAGTATCTTTGCTAAATAAATTGGTTTTTATGCAGTTAGATAAGTTTTTCAACCTGTATGCGGAGGAAGAAAAATGTAAACAATTCTTCAAAGAACAACGGGAATTGCAAGGCATTAAGTATAAAAAGTGCGACTCGTCATCGCATTTCTGGATAGAAAGTCAGAGCAAATGGCAATGTAAGAAATGTAAA
>JAABUK010000990.1_pt1 | contig 56645 bp, 50 predicted proteins | sample 5559141 | NCBI WGS metagenome assembly JAABUK01 (sample SAMN10711869, study PRJNA513367) | rock metagenome | isolation source: Antarctica rocks | place: Antarctica: Victoria Land, Pudding Butte nord | collected 2016-01-03 | reverse complement strand
ATGAATCCACTTATTGGGCATGCTGATCTGCCTGATCTTGCATACTGGCTGCCTTATGTCAACATTGTCATTGAAACAATGTCAGGAGGCACCCAGCATCTCCCTGCAGCACTGCATGACATCATGCGTGAGCAGTGGATTAGACAGCGTGGACCCCCAGACAACATGTTCACTTGAGTGCTGTGTATGCTCTTTCATCAACACTTGTACTGAATACAAGGAACGTACGCTCTTGAGCGACAGCTTGGATTCTGATTTCCATTTTCTTGACTTGGGGTTGTGCCTTGTATTTTGAGTGTTGGGCAAGCGCAAATCGTCTGGGTGTCTCAATCTAACTTGCTTGCGCTAGCACTGATTTGGCTGTCTACAGACTGCTACAAGCAGCGTCATGAAGAAACTCAGGTTTATTCATCGCATGTGCGACTTTTTTTTTTGTGGAGCATGGATGCGCTGTCTCTGCTAAATACCGCAGTGCTTGGTCTGGCAATGCACGAACCAGCTGCTGCTCCCGTCTTCCATGGTTTTTTGGTCTGCCCTTGGCTTGCTCAGAGGAGTCAAGCATGTAAAGTTTCCAGAAGCAGAAGTGCTTGCATGCACTTGCAACGAAGATCAGAACATTGCACAGTTCTAGCGCAGTGCTTTGGCTGCATTTTAAGCGGCAACTTGTCAGGACCTGTGCTTCAAGCACGCTCATCATTTGGCTTTATGACAGTATTGCGGGTACTGCATGGTTTCTCAAACACAGTGACTGTACAGATCTGGCTCAACACACTTATTGAACCAGGACTACAGTTGAAGTGAACAAAAGTTGTCATGTCATGTGCAAGCAGATTATGTATTTTATATCCTGTCATATATTAAACACAAGTGATTGTTTGATGAAGACGTACGCCTACTATAATAGAATTCAAGTTTCACAATCAGCTTTTCCAGGAGATTCATTTTTGAATTGGAAAGGTGATTTGAGAGAGCATGCTATGACAAGGGATGAACACAGATAGGACAAAGACCATGCCTGAGCACCATGGATCAGCGACTACAGTGCCTATGCAGACTTATTTTGCAAATCGGACAGGCAGATCTCTGGTAGTGTTACCTTCACCCATGTTGCCCCAATTCCACTCTATCTGTGTGCGCTCCCAGCATTGCTGCACACACATATGCAATTGCATGACGGCCCAAGTGAGCTGCATGCATCTGCCAAAAGTGGTTGGCACAGGACACTGCTCTGCATCTGCTCACTACAATTCTAGCAACACCTGAACTCTTAGTCCGTTACTTTATTTACACCGCACAGGGTACCGTTATGATACAGCATATATGCAGTTTCTAATTACACAGCATGTGTCTTCTCCAAGTACTCAATAATCTGAGGATTTTCAAACATGGCCACACCAGTATTGGGATCCTGCATCATCATGCCAGCAAGGTTTATCACAGTATACTCCATGACCACACTGACGCTGCGGATTTTGTTCATGCAGACATGCAATGCAGTGGTTCATGCAACATGCATATGCTGCCTCAGAGAAGCTGTTGCTATTGCATAAAAGCAAGTTGCCACAAGCAATTTGTGCAAGTCAAAAACAGCTTGTGATCTAGTTCACATAGACGAACATTGATGACAAGCATGATGCAGATTCCGCCCCATGAGTACAGCCCGCAAGCCGAGACAAGCAGCACAAGACTGACAAAGGGCAGTATGCAGCTAGCAACACGTCCAGCTCAAGCTCAAGGCTTACCTCGATGTACGGAACTTGAAAAATATCCCATTTGTCTGTCAATTCTTGCCTTTTAGGGCTATTCCGGTAACTGAGAGGTAGATGTGAGGGATCTCCAACTCAAGGAACACCTGCAAGCAAGCAGCCGCATTTGCATGCAGCTTAGCATTATGCAACACATGCTCTACATATATACATGCAAGGTGAAGCTCGTGCGGGCAGGTGCTGATATGTCATGACCACAGTTTCACATTGTGACTCATGAGCAAACACATGTTTGCCATTCATGGCTCACGAATCACCTTGCGGGCCAGTTTGCAAAATGGCGATGCCTCATATGCCCAAAGATCGACTGGTTTCTTGGGCAGATTAGACTTGGTACACATGATGCCCTGTTTATCCTGCATGCATCAACATGAGTCCCTGCATAAGCGGACTTTCAAGTCAAGAAAGTACGCTTGCAAGCAATTACAACATATATCTGCATACTTCTTTGCGTCACCTTATGATGCAAATGTGGTTGGACAGGCAAAGCTGCCCTAGAGCTTTTGCACAGCATGCATACGCACAAAGGCTGCAGCTGCCTTTGCCCTGATGCGATTCATACAGTGTATCGTCGCTTGACACAAGCTGTGTGAGAGGGGCTGTACAAAAAGTCCTATAGACCAACTGTTACCATGTTTACAATGGAGCAGTGCGATTGTCCTCACATGTTCATGCTTACCGGGGGAGCAGAGCTAGGGTGTTGCTGATAGCTGTGAGGGGACCTAGCTTCAGCAGCAAGGGCACGTTGCCATCTCCATACTCATTGTAAAGGTAGACGATGATGTCATCAGATTCTCCCATCTGCTGTCTGGTGTTGGGTCGACCATGAATGGGAAATGTGATTTCCCACTGAGCTGCACCGCCTACATACGAAGCTGCGAATTGGCCATGAATTGATTGAAGCATGTCAAAAGACTTTTGTCTAAACAGGTAGTTGGCATGAAACTTTGCAGTGAATGAGTCCATGCTGTAATGATAAGGTACTTGCTCCTGCTGATGCAGTAAGTATAGTTTGTGCAGGATCACCTTTGGCCTCCATGTTGGTCCTCCCTTGGGGCAAGGATAGAACAAGACGTCAATATCCAGCAGAGTGCAGGCCTCTCTGACCTGCAGCAGGAGGAATGAAAGGGTCTCATGATGTGCAACAAAGCAGGCGGGTGCTATACAAGGCAAATATGTGCCTGAGTTCAATACCTTTCTGCAGAATGGGCAGCCCTCAAACTCATACAGCTCGATGGGCTTCTTAGGGCGATTCCTGAAATTCTTGAGGTTGTCAGATACAAAAGCTGCTGTGCCCAGTCTAACAAACGCTGGCACGCCTGCTGTGGCTGTCTGCAGACAGTTTGTTGGCTTGCTCAATCCTATGTCCTAGGCTGCGTGTTGTTCGTGAAGGCTTCAGATGTTGATCAAGCTAAGACTTGCAGCTATCCTTTGTCCAGGTGCCACCTCATATCTTGACTTCCCGGCAGCCTTCTCAAGCTTGTACTTGCTGCGGGTATTTTTGGCATCTTGTGTTTGTGCACCCTAAATTCGCCACTGCCGGCATTTGAGTATGCTGCTTCCTTAGATCACTGCACTCGATCAAAACGGTGCTTGCGAACAAAACAGACCCTTGCGCTGGTTCCCATGTCACGCACTTGATTTGGGACTATAGCAGCAGGTATGGACTGCCTGAGAGCATTGTGACTTGGCATCAGATGTCCTCGACAAGGCCTCAAGCCTGTGTATGCTCGTAGAGCCATGAGGGACGAGTCCAACTTACAACGCACCCTTGTTTTAGTTGTCGAAACTTGCGGATCAGCTTGCGTCTGAGATACTCATACGCTATCAAAGACGCGCAAATGATGTCGCAAGTCTGTGCCGGAAGCCTGTTCGTGAACCGCTGCTTGTGGCTCAGACTCAGACAAGGCTCTGCGCTCATGCTTCGCGTCTGCTGAGTAAACGCAACTGCAGACTGCTTCGCAGCATGAATCGGTCCACCACCAACAAGCTACGCTGGATCCTGCACAGCCGTCCACACGTCAGATGCTGCCACATGCTCCATCAGCTAACGCTAGCTGCAACTGTTTCGGACTGTGAGTTCGTACATGTGCTTTGATCAGATGCTTCAGCAGATGAATCGCCGGATGCTGCATGCTATTTAGACAGCGCGGTGCTGATAGCAGGAAGTCAAGATCGAAGCACAAGCATGCAAAAAGATCGAACTTCAGTGTTTCTAAGATCTAATAGTGTGCTTCCGCCTGGCATAGCTGGACCTGCGAAAGGAGAAGTTCTGCTGCTATTCCGATGGACCAGCGCGCACCGTATTATACATGCTTCAGCGTCAGGCAGACAGCATGCTACAGTGACTTGGTGGGGTCAGAGCTGTCCAAGCACGATAGTTTCTCTGAAAGAAGTTACAGATACAGGCATTATTTATGTGGTCGCTTGTGGACCCAAGGCCTTCAGCCGCTATCTGCAAGACATGCAAAGCCTGAACATCAAGTTTACAGTCCAGCATGGCAAAGCAGAATGTGTGGCTGAAGAGGATGTCGACATCTGCAAACTAAGCTGTGGTACACCTGTTGAGTCCAGAACAGCTGTCACATCTCCAGATGGCCGCTTGCTTGGTACAGCTGCTGTTACCATCAGCATGTCCTACACCCCATTGGTCTCCTCATTTGAGATGAATGAGCACATGGCGTCTGTTGATCACAGCATGCCACTGTTTCCAAGGAGCAACAGGATCACGACACCCCTCAGGCAGCTCAACCTTCAGGCTAGCAACAGCACGCCGCCTGTGGCAGCTCCCCTCGCAAGTTTGGCTGACCCACTCTTTCAGCACCAGTCTGCTCACAGCACCACTCCTCACTCAGCCGCCCTGAGCGCTGCTGATCAGACAGAGCTATCACTGGCACTTGCCTTTGACCACCTGGTGCAGCTCATTGCCAGGTGCTATGTCCACATCTGTCATCTTTGCAATATAATCATGCAAGCATTCTCGAAGAAGCCTGTTTGTTCTGCCTGAGCTTCATCAGTGACCTGCATTTGTCACACACCATATGAGCGTACCTCTGCTTGCAAACATGCTCGGTTATTTCTGTCTTTCCTTGTCAGGAGCATATGTACTCCTTGACCCGGGCACAAACACCCTTGTCTGATTCAGCATACACCAGTCTGCTATGATGCAGGGACAACAGCAATGCTTCCAGCCTATTTGAGCAACTGAGCCAAGGTGGTCAGCTGGGTCTAGCAAGCCTGCACAAATTCCTGCAAGAGTATGTCACCCAATCTTGCATGCTGTGCACACATTGCTCAAGCTAACTGCAAGTCACTAACTCAGTGTCTAAATCTGCATTGGAAATGAAATACAATCAGGCATGCTCAATCAAAACTTTGATGCATGCATTGTCTTATGTTTAATTGAGAGTAACAACTGCGCTCCTAACTGATGACGATGACTGATGATGACTAACGCAGAGTGCTAGGGAGCATGGCGCCAGTTGCTCAGACAAGCTTCATGACAGCTCTGATTGCTGGTGAAAGCTGTGACGGCTTGACGTGGAGCCAGCTTGCAAAAGCAGCCAAGTAAGTTGTTGTTTTGTTCTGCACAACCTATCTGCACAACTATCCCATGCACACCTGTGCACAGTCTCCAGTCCAAGGCTTGAAAAGCATATCAGAGTGGATTCACAAGCGCTATTGATCATGCTTATATCACAAATACAGACCTGCATTGTGCTGTTGGGAAGCCAGCACTGTTAGCTTGAGCTGCTTGTCAGCTTGCTGCAAGTGGCACGGCCTGTGTTTTGGAATATGATGTGAGTCACCATATCCTTTTTTGGTTGAGTGCTTCAAATGAAACCATACCATCGCTGCAGGGGCACTGCATCTGTGATCAAGGGTTTTGCTCAAGCAAGTGCAGAGGGTCCTGCCAGTCACCTGATGCGTCTGGCTTTCTTATCTACCCAGAGACAGCTGGACGTCCAGAAGGCATTTGCAGATCTGGATGAGCAAAAAAATGGCAGCATCACCCCTGCCCAGTTGGTATGCAGCTCTTTGCTGCTGTGCTTGTACTGTCCAACAACACATGCACCATTGCATGTGCTGTTCCTCAAGCAAGCAAGACACATAAGTGGACTGCACTAGTCATGATGCCATCATGAAACAGGAACAGCAGGAACAGGGTGTCTGGAAGCATGATGATGCACGTGCATACGCCAGGTGTCAGGCAAAAGCAGTGCCTCAGTACTATTGATTTGCTGTGCAGGTTTCTCTGCTGAAGCATGTGGACCCAGGTGTTGCGGTTAAAGAGGTGCAGACTTTCCTTTGGAGGCTGTGGTGCGAGTGCCACCCACATGCATGCATCCACATACAGGTATGTTACAGCACAACACTGTGTGCCCTGCAGTGGCGTAGCAGCATTCTGCAAAGAAACAACCCCAGAGTAACTGACCTTGGCAGATTGACTGACAACATTCTGTGATCGTCAACATTCCTCAGTATGTTTCACAGTTAGTAAAACTCCCCTGCTGTCCTTTAACTTCTGTTGCCTCAGCTGACAAACATTTATTCTTGATGCAGGACATCAAGGCAGTGCTGCATTGGGCAATGCAGGCAGATGCATACCCGGTGAGTACCCCTCTGCATTGCAAATCCCTGCAATTGTTGTTGTGCCTTGTCTGAGCTAGATGTCATGCTGCATGCTGACATTCATGTAATGCAGTGCAATGCCTCAACATCTCCCTACAAGGTTAAGGTGCATGAGGTTATGAGTACTGCTCAAGTCCGTTGCGTGTCGCAGGGTATGGACTTCGCCCCCAAGGTACGGCCAAAGCAAGCCCGGCATGGGCCATTAGCAGATATCAGCCTGCCTCAGGTCTCGCGTAAGCGCAAAGCGCAGCATTCCACAAGCAGCAGAGTGCAGGCTACAGAGGGCGCATCTGGCTGCAAGAGCCACAAGGTGGATATGCAAAAGCACAGCAGCAGCAGCAACAGCGGCGGCAGCAGAACAGAGAGGCTGAAACGCTTGGGCAAGCAAAGCAAACAGGCTGATGCTAACGCAGCACCTCGCAAGGATGACTTGCCCGCTGTCAAGGAAAGTAGCCATGGCTCTGAGCATGTCCAGCTTTCCTGCCCTGTCAGCAGCTTAGATGCTCACGTCAGCGGCATCCCTCACACACAGCTGGTGCAACACACTATGCAGAGACTCAGTCGCACCCTGAGCACGCAGCCTCTGCTGTCCCCGGGTCAGCAAGAGTTACTACCAGAGCAGGAACATGTATCAAGCGCCCTTGCAGTACCCCCAGCAGCACCTGCTGTGCTTGACAAGATGCCTAGCAGGCAGCCAGCTGCCCTTGAGGCTATAGCAGTGGGTGCGTCAGCGCCTGTCCTGCAGCCATTCCTTGCTGGAGCAGCTCAAGAAGCTGACGCCAGTATTGGCATTGTAAAGGCTGTTTCTGCTCGGCCTGGCAGTTGGCCTCCAGTGGAAGGCACCTGTGCAGACATAGTTCCAAAACATAGACAGCATCCATGCCAGCTTGAGATTGGCGTTCCTCAGTCAGAGGATGCCCAAAGGCGGGCTGATGGGCATGATCAAGGGCAGACTGAAGAGGGAGTTGCAGAGCAGGCTGAAGGGCAAAGCAGAGGACAGGCTGAAGGGCAAGCTCAAGGGAAGCCTCAAGGCCTGGAGGGGCTCAGCTCTGATGCTGTTGGGCAACAGCAGGCTATTGGGGTGCCATCAGGCAACGCGCTGCAGCAGCTAATCTCAAGAGCTCAGAAGCTGAAGCAGCAGCTTGATGCGCATGCAGAGCGCAAGGCCAGCAGGTGTGTTCATTCTCTGCCAAAACAGCCAAATGCTGAAAGGACGTGACTACTTCTTGCATCGCTGGGAGGTGTAAGGCATGCTTGACCAACACTATGCACATAAGCACTTGGCCTGTATCTGCAAAGGCTCTGCACCTTGGTCTGCATTTCCAGCCATTCAAACCCCAACAGAGATTTGTATGGTCTGTACTTGTCCAGGCTCTCAGAATGTAATTGCGTCTCAGTATATGTTTTATGCCGATGCAGGCTTCCAACCTCTAGATCAGCTCCTGCAGTACCAAATTGGACTCAATTTCCACCTGCCGGTTTAGCCCCATCTGCGCCACAAATCCCAAATCAAGCCTTGCCCACTTCAGGAAGCTTTGCATCACCTTTCACTCTTCCTGTCCCTTTGGCTTCACCACTGCAGACCTCAGCTGCCAGCTTGCTTGCATACCCAAGCGTACTGCTGAATGCCAGTGATCATCCAGCGCCTGTGTCAGCTGCTACAAGCCAGCCCAACATGACACTGCCCCAAAACAGTGACACGCAGCTGACACAGCTAAGCCAACCGCCACCAAGCTTGCCTCTATACACAGCAGATACATACGGTCTCATGAAAGGCAGCTTTGGGAAAGTTTTCAGCTGGCCTCAGATACCTTTGACTGCAGTCGTCAGCTCCTCTTCAGGCAGTATGGCTGCTCGTCCCTTGTCCGAAGCTGCTGCTGTCTCAGATGCAGCACAATCTTGGCAGTGTGGCAGACCAGGGGTAGTGGACAGTGTGAGTGATGATGGCAGTTCAGTAGAGTCTGACCCTGCAGCTGTGGTGGAAGATGCACTACTGGGAGAACTTTTCTTCCAGCAGCTGCAAGTGCAGCAACAGGCAAGAGTAGCACCCACCTGTTGCGTAGCACGGCCAGTGTTCAAATTGCCCTGCTGTGTGTAGATGCCATAGCTTCAGACCAGCCATGCACCAACATAGCATGGCTCTCAACCAGCAAAGGGTTGACCTCAGACAATAACTAACGCCGTATCCCTTCCCTGCCAAGTGATACAGAGACTGCTGCAAAGCATGAATTACTGATATGTTGCTGATCAGCATTCTTTACCCTTGTGCAAAAGGATCTGAACAGCAGGCCTGTTCACATTTCATGCATGTAGACATACCTTGCCTCGATATCTCCCATGCTGCAGGATAGCAACAGCAGCTTGGCAAAACTTGAAATTGACACAACGAATGCTGCGCCTCCTGCGAACCAAGCAGAGTCAACAGAAGCCCTTCAGCAACTTGAGAGTGTCAAGGATGCCGGGCATGATGACCTGTTTCAAGCTGAGTGCAGCACAAGTCACGCCAGTCAAGAAACACAGTCAAGACAGGCTGAAGTTGCTGAAGCAGATGGCACACCTGTCGCGTCTGAAGGACACATTCAAGCCACCCTGCATAAGGTTGACGCGCAAGCAGCAAATGCCCAAAACAGGTATCAACCGATCAGGTCCATCAAAGCGTCACAGGCTACTGCTACCATTGCAGTGTCCTAACAATACTGAATCAGCTGCCAATGCTGTGATTTGGCAGTTTCAGACATTTGCTATGATCTTCTGCTCCTTGCTATTTGGAGCTTGTTCTGGAAGGCTATACCTGGTTCACAGTCCTAGATGAATCACATGCAAACGCTTGACAGAGCTTGGACAAAATTCAGCCTGCATTCAAGCAGGCTGCATGCGTGTGCTTCATTGATTGTAGCGCTGTTGTAACCAGCGCAGCAGTCATTGCAAAACCTCGTGTAATCTCTGTACACGCTTCAGGTGGAGCGTTACTCTCAAGGCCATGTGCAGAGGGCATCCAGATGTCGCCATTCTGCAGCACTTCACATCACAGCAGCTGGAGGAGCAGCTGCCGGCAGCCGCATCTGTAGCTGCTCCAGCTTGCTTGGTCTCAGCAGCACAGCTGCATCAAGAGCTATTTCTGGTCCTGGAGGTAATAGTCTTGCCTGGCAGTAAACTACAGTAGTACGCAGTAGTACTCAGTAATACCACATATGCCTGGCAAAGCCATCTGCAGTAGATGATATGCAGACCTGGTCAAAGCTTGTCAACAAGCTTCGTGCTCTTCAGCTGGCATTCAGATGGCTGTGCTTAGCTGAGTGCACAAGCCTGTTTAGGATACCTGACAGTCAGATCAGGGCTCCCAATGCGTTGCAGCTGTTTGTGTTTCAACCTGCATGCAATTTGCCAACAATGACCTCATACGCTTCAGCACAGGCTCTTCAATACGCAAGCAGATAACACCCAAATGCTCTGGGCATGCAATGTGCAGCAGACACTCAGTCCTGTTGCAGGCCTGGTATGATGATGGTGCAGAGATTGAGACAGGTTCTAAACTGGCTGGCGTTGTCACAGTGCCCCTTGACCTTTCCCCCTTGACAGCAGCTGGCATAGAGATGCCAACAGTTCTTGCTAAAGGTCTGTCTCTACCTGCTTGTCCAATCCTTTGCCTGCTGAAGATCTGCCTGCTAAGAGTCTGTCGCTTTCTGCTTACCTTTCCTGGTGTGTCGCCTTTGTGTTTGCCATTCCTGTCTGCCATCTTCTTTTGCCGACATCCCTCATGCTTGCGTTGAGTGGCATGAACAGCAGCAGAGCTTGCTCTGCAGGGTGTACCTTATAAGTGCTATGGTGCAGTACACAAGGGCTGCAAAAGCAGTATCAAGTCAAGTCGTTTCAGCAGCATGACTTATCAGGCATTCCACATTGCCTGCCTTCACTGCAGGCCAGTTTCACATCTGGGACGTCTTCCAAAGCAAAGCTGTAGGCAACATCACCCTGACAGCTGCTTATCAGGCTGCTGCAGACAGCAAGGAGGCTGCACAGCCTGCAGCAGAAGCAGCACGTGATGAAGAGGAGCGGGCTGTGCTCTGTAAGCTGACCGAGCTGGCTCAGACTGCAGATGCTGCAAGTTCAGCAACAGGTCAGACAGCAGCAGCTGCTTTAGCTATTGTGGTCTGTCATGCTGCAGGTATTCCGTGATTGATCAGCATGACAACAGGGCCCTTCCACTCTGGCAGTGTGCCCTTCTGGACTTGCCATGTGCAGGTCCAACACGCAGCATGGCATTTCTCTCATCATGGCGCTTCAACAGAAAACAACGTCTCTGCATGGATGATTGACATCTGCACTGATCATGTTACAGAGTACACCAGGCGGTATTTGCAACTATTCAAATAACACTGTCAGAGGCACCAGAAACATGCATGCTTACCACGGTATCATATGACGCCATAATCATGGCTACCATACCACCACACCATGTAGCATGTTCACACAAGTGTGCAGATTGAACATATGTGTCGCATGTCTGACCCATGCTATGGTGCTGAAGGTGCCAGCAACGAAGGAGGTATGCAGCTGGATCCTCCACCGCCAGTGGACGCCGTCATGTGTGTCCAGATCATCCGAGCATGTGGGCTGCTGGCAGCTGTCAACGAAGCCAGCATCTGGCTGGGGGGAGGTACAACCCCCTCAGCACCCTAGCCTTCCTTGTCAGTGCAATGAGACATTCCACCCCATTGCAGCCATGGCAGGCACTGCATGCAACAGAAATCTGTGTTGCAATGGTGTTGCTGCTGATGATGAGGCCTGACAGCATGCAGATTGCACATTACAATGTGATATAGAGCCAGAGATGCGAGACAGATGCGAGAGGTATACTGCATTATGGACGGACCGGCTGCCCCTCTGATGCTGCTAGGCATGAGCCATAGTGTTGTGTGCAACAACACCACAGAGACATACACACACTGTGCGCCTCCTGCAAGACGGCATTGCTCTGACGCAGCCCACATTTCATGTCCTTGCATATACTCCTCCATTTATCCATTCATTCATTCGTCTATCATCCATCCATCCACCCTTCCATCCATCCACCCTTCCATCCATCCATCCATCCATCCATCCATCCATCCATCCATCCATCCATCCATCCATCCATCCATCCATCCATCCATCCATCCATCCATCCATCCATCCATCCATCCATCCATACATCCATCCATCCATCCATCCATCCATCCATCCATCCATCCATCCATCCATCCATCCATCCATCCATCCATCCATCCATCCATCCATCCATTTGTCCATTCTTCTGTCCATCCATCCATCCATCCATCTATTCACTCATGGCTGTCTGTGCACAGGCAGCAGTTTGCTTGGTCGGGCCAAGCAGCTGGGCCCCCACTCCTTTGTCCACCTTTCCCTCTTCCCTGCCAATGACCAGCTGGAGGTGGCTCTTCCCCCCCTGCAGACCCCCTTCCAGGCCCAAACCTTCTGCCCTGAGTTCCACTTCCGGCGCCAGCTCCCCTTGCAGATTGATGCCCGCATGGTCAGAGAGCTAGCCACACAGGTTGAGCAGCTTGCAGCATGCTGCAGGCACCTTTCATTGCTGTGGGCGTCTGCAGCTGTTACATCTCCCACCGCACCATGTGCGCTTGCTGAGAGCCTGCCTCAAAGTGTCATGTCTGTTGTGCCCTTGCCTCACTCATGCCTGATGTTCCTCATGGTGGACTGCACACAAGCTAACAAGCTTTGTAGAGTCATCCCGATGTCTGCAGGCATAGTCACATTTGTGCCTTACGCCGCATGCTGTGCGCATTGTACAGTGTACTGTAACAACATAGCATGCCATGCTGTGCACATTGTACAGTGTGACTTGACAACATAGCACGGCATGCTGTGCACATTGTACAGTGTAAAATGACAGCATATCATGCCATGCTGTGCCCATTGTATAGTGTACCATGACAACATAGCACGGCATGCTATTTGTTTTACAGGAGCTGGTGCTGGAAGTGTGGCATCACTGTCCCAGGTCTCAGGCAGTAGCTGCTGCTCTGTCACAAGGGGCAAGCACCTCTCAAGGCGACCTCAAGTACCGCGATGTCTTCCTTGGCTCTGGCTTTGCACCACTGCATGCCTTGCTGAACAAGCCTCAGGTAATGGCATTGCCGGCAGCCCCAACTTGAAGGTTTTCTACCATATACTGACCTGAATAAGCGGGAAAATGCTTCCGTGCTGAATGCTGAACCATCATGCACACACTTGATGTGCTTTGTGTGCAGGCCATAAGGCATTTTTCCAGAATGAGCTGCTGTCAGTGTTATGTGAAGCAAATGCTTTTTTGGTTGAAACCGTAGACTGTGTTGATATGGTGTGACGGTCCAAACTGTTGTTGGGTTGCAGGGCTTGAACACTTGGGTGGGCCTGAAGTCACGGCGGGGGGAGCCTGTAGGGGCAGTCCAAATCAAAGTCAGTCTCACGCAGCTCAAGGGACAACACCAGCAAGATTGCAGGTGTGTCATGTGTGTGCCCCGTTGCTCGTACAGCTGACAACTCGACAAAGGAAAGACTCGGTACAAAACACCCAAAAATCCAAAAGCTAAAGAATTCCAAAAGTCCTGAATGATACAATTGAGTGGTTTCTAGCAAGTCTGCTGCCACCCACATGTTTCCTACTCAGCAATGAATTGCATGTTGATCCTTCAGCTATTTACATCATCAGCATTAGCTGTCATGCAAGTGCATTGTCAGTCAACATCAACATCCTTCTTTGGGTGGTCGAGTCTGTCTGTCTGCATGTCTGAAGCATGCTGAGGGCTAACAGAGTCCAGTGTGACTGCAGGTCAGTGTTTGCTGCCATGCCTGAGCTGATTACACTTCTTCCTCCTGAAGCCTCCCCACAGGCTCGCCCCTTCTCCCTTGGGGGGATTGAGGGGCAACAGGCCAGGGGCACTGTGTATATAGAAGATATCATGCTGCCACAGGCAGAGGACAGTGTGCAGTCACGGCCCAAGTCTGCAATGTATTACGCCACATACAGGTACTGACCACGCAAAGACTGGGCAGTTCTGAATCAACATCGGCTACAGACTTGACTCACAGCAGGTGCTAAGCTGTTGCTTAGCTTACCCGCCATTCTGCAGCTTGTAGTTGCATGCCAACCTGCGTGCATTCCAAACACAAACTTCCTGTCACAGTGCTGTTTGTGCTAGCGAGACAGTCACAGTCTTGCGACCCACAAAGGTAAGTCCTGAAGCATGATGTACAGAGCCTTGAGTGGGTGGGTTACATCTTTTGTTGGCTTTGTGTGTGTGTGCCTATCTGAGCTTGTGTCTTGTCCAAATAGGCTGCCCGGCAGTGCAAACCTGGAACGGTCTGCCAGCAAGGCTGCCACGGCAGTAGCTGCAGCCAACGGGCCCTCTGGGGCTTTCAAGGTCGCCCTTGGGCATTGTGGCATCCACTGGGTACGCCCTGTATTACTCATTGTTGAGATTTGAATGAACAAACAAACAAACGAAAAACGTTTAGTAACAGTTTCTAAAGTCCCTGTAAACTTGGCTTGTGTTCCCTGTGCTCCTGACCTCCATGCGCTGGGGTTGTCAGGGCCTGTTTGTTGTCCTTCACTGCTCATCATTGCTGTCTCCTTTGATCGTCTGTGCTTTCCCCCTTGCTGGACGGTTGCCATGACACACTCCCCATCTGGTTTCCCTGATCCTCTTGTTCTCTTTCTCCTTGCTTTGATGATGTTGATACCTCAGAAGGGCGCTTTTCCAGCCTATGCACCCTCAACTCCATTGAATCTCTAGCCTCCAGCCACGTTGCACACACTGCTGCTAGAACCGACAAACCTTGGAAGGTGCCGCATGGCTTACTGTGATTGAGGCTGCGTCTTAGTGTTTAGTGCTTAGATTGTAAAGCCGCTGTCCCTCTTGTTCAGGTCACAGCTGATGCATCTTTGGCTCATGCCTTGCAAGTGCACCCCCTGGTGCTGACTGTCTACAAGCAAGGGAGCATTGTGAACAGCCGCAGCAGTGGCAAGACAGCAGTGACAACTGCACCTGCTGCAGTGCCAATAGGATCAGCAGAAGTGGACTTGTCTCCCCTGCTTGCCACCAGGTAGCATGCTGATCATGTCACTCCAGCTGTTTCAGCTTACATCCTCATTTTTTGTGGTTTCAGCATAGGCCTGTGCTTTGCTGGCGGCTACATTTCTTCATCCAGCAGCTTGCATGAGTCATCTGATGACTTACATGAGTCTTGCCTGCATGACCACAAGTGTATTGGGTGGAGTGCAGGCTGTAAGGCAGGGATGTAGAACTTGAACATTCTGAGGTCCACCTGTGTGGTCGTAACTGAACAGAAACACACTCGAAATGGCTGCATTCAATGGCTGCATTGACTGTTTATACAAAAAGCAGTATACACCTGAGATTGGGCTAGATGTAGCACATGCTATGACAGCAGCACCAATCATGTAACAACTATGGCCATCTGCACTTGCTCTTTTGCAGATAGCACCGGCTGCATATTGGCAGTGCAAAACCCTGACAAGGGAAACATCTGCCTCGCTGCAGATTATCAATCTGCGTTGCATGGGTTGTAGGGGCAAGGGCAAAGAAGAAGACAGCAGGTGGCTGAGCGGCACATATCTGCTGGTGCACCCTGCATCCAAACACCTGGGCAATGCAAGGGTGAGGGTCAAGGTCTTGCTGGAGCTCAGGCCTCAGGGCTCAGGCAGAGCCAACGCAAGGCACTGGCAAGTGCCTCAGGTTGTGCCCACTGTCATACGGACAGACTCAAGAAGCCCTGCTGAAGCTGCCCTTGTGGGCCTGAAGCCTGATGGCATAGCATCCAGATTGCCTCCTGCTCAATCTGTGCCAACAGAGGTCAACACTGGTGCTGTGATTGCATCTATACAACCAGGGCAAGCAGCACTTGGCATAGCAGCAGTTTCGGCAGTTGGAGGCAACAGCACGGGAGGCAGTCAAAAGGCAGATGCAGAACTAGGTAGTCCAGTCTCTTTCAAGGCAGATGCAGTGAGTAGCCCTTCTGCTGGCTCATCTGCTGGGGGATCGCAGTTCGCCTCAGCTGGTGCCAGCTCTACTGCCGCGTCTCCATCAAGAGAAGATGTTCAGACAGGCGCCTGCTTGTCTTCTGATAAAGCAACAGCAGACAAGCAGCAGGCTGTCACAGAGGTACAGCTGTGCAGTGTAACAAGGAAGTATGCACAATTAGTGAACAGGCCATCAATGGGTATGGATGTGCATTAGAAAGTGCTCTCACATGCAATGTAATGCAGCTTTGGCACAAACTGAGCATATTCCCTTTGTCACTGAGTAGCAGCAATAGCCCACTGTGGCAACCTTCTCTGTCAGCCTGATTGTGTCTTACAGCGCTGTGTCGCTGCAGTGCTTTGCTGATGCATAGCGTCTCTCAGACGCTGTTCCACTGTGTTGAACAACATCCATTTCTGTCTTTCAGCCACATCTGTGTGGTGCCCACATACTGTTGTCACAGCTGTGCCGCTGCTGGTGCAGCATGCCAACAAGGTGACAGCGTACATGTGTACAGGGTGTCTGCCAAACATCTACTGATGACACATCCCTGGAGGCCAAGCCTGCTGATGCCACTAGCCAGCAAATACCCACAGTCAAGATGTGCATTGAGCGGGCACTGCATCTACCCATGTCGCCTTCACCCGCAGAAGCCAATCAGCCACTACACACAGCTGCTGCTGGCCAGGTACTCAGTGGCATTAGCAGCCAGGGATTGGTCAGGGTGGAGTACCTGTGGCAAGGGGTGGCCGGTAACACCCCAGCTGTGGCCGTCTCAGAGGCAGGTTCTGCCATGTGGCAGTACATGGTGGATTTACCTGAGGCAGGGTTGGGTCCAGGGAGGGATACTGGCCTGAGTGAAAGCGGTAGCTTCAACAAGGCATTGCTTGAGTTGCAGGTATGGTGATCTTGTACAGTCAGCATGTACAGGTGTCTCATCTTGTAAGGACACACATGAGGCTGTGGCAAGAAGGTGCTGAAAGGGTCTCGGCCACTTTGGCAACGAGTTTTCCTTAGCACCTGCACCATGTCTAGCAGTCAGGATCCTGCTGTGCTCTGTACCATCATTTGTATCAGTCTCTCTCACAGGAGGCAATCGAGGGCATAGTCCTGACTACGTTGGTCCCAAGTTCACCACAGTCTGTTGTCAGGACTACGTTGGGCCCAAGTTTTGTCCATTCTCTCACCTCCATTGATAGCAGCTCATCGTGCGCGTGTATGCAGGTCTTCTTGCAACACACCCAAGGTGAGAGTGAGAGCATTGGCACTGCACAGATGGAGCTGTCCCTGCTACACATCATGGGCCATGTCTCTGGCTGGTACAACATCATTAATGCCAGGTGTGCAACAGACCATTACTCCTTGACGAGCCCTGCTGCTCTGAGCGCTTTGATGCTTAAAAGCACACACTTGGTTGCATTTAGCATCCCTGGCGTCACACGTCTTTGCAGAGCTGTCCACTGCGCACCCTGTCCCCTTGTTTGCTTAAACATGACCCATTCTCCCTTATTTTTATGATGATTATTGATTACACAGGTTGATCTTGCTGCTCACCCCAGCTGTACTATCTAGCCGAGCTTTGTGAGGTTTCATATTCTGCAGCACATGACTGTACCTCTTCATGCTTGCTGCCCACTGTTCCCTCAACTAATCAACCACTCTGTCAATCAAGCAAACAAAGTGTTGCTTGCTCATGTAGGGGCAATGCTTGTGGCCAGCTCAAGATAAGTGTGAGAGCCCCAGGGCAGGAGCCTCAGTTTGTGCCTGCACACCACCCAGGCAACACCACCTGCTACCTTGACTCTGCCTCCTCTCACTTACCAAGCAGCCCTGTTGCCCGGCTTGGCAGGCTGAGAGCTGATATCACATCTGTAGCAGCACCTGGCAGAGCTGCATTGGCACAGTTAAAAGGCAAAGTTGGCTCTGATAGGCAAGGTCTAGAAGGCTTCACTGGCAGCCAGTGCGACATGCTAGAAGCAACAGCTGCTGATGGGGTGGGGGGATCAGGTGCTGGGGGTACACCAGGGCCTCTACAGGATGATGACCCTAGAGCTGAACTCAGGACCCAGATGCAGCAGCTGAGCGAGCTGTCCCAGATGCTGAGTCAGCAATTGCATGTCAGTCATCATGAGTCAGCAGCTGCTGACGATGCAGATGGACAATGGGCTGATGAGCCAGCAATAGCAAGCATGCGTACTCAGGTTGTCAGTCCAGATGACCAGAGCTGGTCTCACAACAAGGTTGCTGACCTCCAAAGCACAAGTGATACAGCCACACACACAGACAAGGCTGAGCAGGAAGAACAACCTTCACAGCATGCAGGTAAAGCAGAATCTCGTGATCTCTCAGATTTTACTTGTTGTGTCAAATTCCATTGCAAGCTGCATGTGACTGCGCAATGCCAAGCACAGAAGGTACAGCATCTTATGTATACAATGTGCAAGATAGGCAATACCGCTGCAATGCACCATTCTGGGCTGTCCTTCGTGCCTATACACTTCACAAATGCTAATCATTGAGCATTACAAAGGCGCATTGCATCTGTGGATCCTTCCTAATTGCATCAGGGCATGCCCTGTTTCTATGCAGTTCTGTAGAGCAAAGAACAATCCTTTTACGTTGCTGAATTTGCACAGGTGGCTTCACGGTGCGTACAGTGATGCTGGCTGGGCAGCATGAGTCAGCAGGGCACCTGCAAGCAGGGCTGCAGTGGGGGGCCTTGTCGGACGAGGAAGAAGAGGTTGTGGCACCTGCAATGGATGGCTACACAAGCAGCAATGACAGCTACGGTGGCCACATGGGCGGCTTTGCTTTTGAAGGGGCAGTGTCTGAGGCAGATCCATATGAAGCCGAGTGCACCAGGCAAGTGCTTATTTGCAAGGGGTGTTTCATATCACAAGACAGGAGCTCTGATTTGACAAAATAACGCTCTGTTTATGCTATTAGTGTGCTCACTCGAGCAGAGTAACACTTCATGGTCTGGCCAGGTCTGTGATTTTGCCCAGAGCTTGATACAGCCAGAATAACTTGCAGCACTTGTTGAAGCAATGCCTCCATGCCTTCTTGTCTGGCTTACAGCCTGCGCATCATTCTACAGTGATGTTTTTGCAGTTGCCGCTGTGTTAACAAGTCTCTGATGACTGGGTGCCCAGGGTAGTTGAAACTACAGTTAACAACTGCCCACTATATTGCTGCACAGCAACTTGCCTCGATGCTGAGTTAGTGCTTTGGTGGGTTGGATGCTGACCTGGCTGTGTGCCTGTCAGGGAGGAAGATGAAGTTGCCAGTGCAGCTGAGCCAAAGCCGAAAGTCCCACGCCACACTCTCAGCAGCTTCATGGATGATGAATGGATGTTTGGTTGCCAGAAAGACGAAGATGTAGCACAGCAGCCAGCAGCGCCTCTCAACCCCCCTGCCCTCAGTGAGGTTCCCCATCACACTGGCAGGGAGGTTGCTCAGTTTGATAGGCAAAGCAACACACCAGATGGGCAAGCTGACAAAGCTCATGGGCAAATTGACTGGCCGTATGGGCAAGCTGTCAGTGCTGATAGGCAGCTTCAGCCAACTAGTGGACATGATGCAATAGTCCAGGAGGGTACCACAGTCAGCAGCCAAGCATGGACAATGTCAATTCCAGCACAAGTGTTACGGTCAAGCATCAGCTTTGCTAATGCTCTGCCACCCATTCCTGTGGAGTCTGTCACTCAGCAGCTAAGGCCACACAGTCCTGAGAGCACTGATGACACCAATCAAGCTGACAGTAGGGTACAGCAGGTTGACGCATCAGTGGCTGACTGGCTCTCCCATCAGGTCAGTGCAGAGCTGCTGACTGATGGCCTTGGCAGTGGCCACAGCTTGGCAGAGCTTGTGACAGCTGGCCAAGAGCAGGTGCAGGCAACAGCTGGTACTGTCCACCAGTCAGGTGTTGACACCACAGCCAATGATGGTCAGCGTCAAGAAGTCACAAGAGCCTTCCAAAACTCGGCTGGTGGTGGCACACTTGCTGACAGCCAGGTATTGAGCAAGTAGTACTGCTGATTGATGCCTTGCTGCATTTTGTCAAAGTTTGTCATAATGAAGTCAGCACAAAGCAGGTGCCCTTACCTTGGAAGTTTTCTGCAGCTGTAAAGCTGTGTTATCTGTCACTGCTGGGTAGAATTACATGAACTAAAGCTTCCCTGCTGGGCTGCTGTGCAATGGCATGACTGTTTGGTGTGCTCTGCAGGGCTTTGCACCAAATGGACCTAAGCAGATAAGCGCCCCTCTGCAAATGCCAGGCATGCATGACGACTGGATGTTTGACATCACAACAAGCAGAGCTGCCATGCCGAGAGATGACCAGCAGCAGCAGCCTGCACCACAACACTCTCATGCAGCTGGCAGACAGCACCCTGCAGCCTCTCAGGAGTCGCAGGCCCTGACTCAGGCAACAGCGATGAGTGAAGTACCTGCCTCTGTCAAGGAGGCAGTGGACAGGTTTGAGTCATGGAGTACTGCCCAGCAGTCGTTGCTGCTGCCAACTGGGGAGGGCTCAGCTGCTGCTGTGCGACCAGATGAGCAAAACACACCTGGAGTGCACTCTCAGCAGCAGCGTGAGGATGCTGCTGTGAAGCAGTCTCAGCAGCCGCAACAGCAGGATCTGTTTGGAAAGCAGTCTCAGCAGCAGCAACAGCCGGGTCTGTTTGAGACTCAGGTTTTGCTTGGTGAGCAGCGTGAACCACAGCAGAGACAGCAGACCCTGGTCCAGCAGGAGCTGCCTCAGCTTTTCCCGTCACAGACTCTGTCACAGCCTCAGCAGCACAGACAGCAGCCAACAGGACATCAGGATGCGGATCAGCAACATCACTCTCCATCTCAGCCTGCTTCTCAACAGCAGCTGCAGGCTCAAGCTCCTGGCTTACCACAGCAGCAGCACAGCGTGAGGCACCAGCAGCAGCAGCAGTACAAAGCACCAGACTCTGAGTACCCTAGTGCTGACAGCAGCTTGCAAGAGTCATTGCCCATGATGCAGGATAAGCCTCCCGGCTACAGGGGCTCCTCTCATGCACTAGGCCTGATTGACGCAACACTGGCTGCCATCAATGACACACAGACTGGCCCTGCCACTGCAGCACCCCCTCCCCAGATTCCACCCCCGGCAGCGGCTTCTGCTGGCGCATCACATATGTCAGGACTGGGCACAAAGGCAGCAGCTTCAGTGTCCTCACAGCGACCTCTCTTGCATGCGCACACATCTGCCCTCACCCTGTCCAGCAGGCCGGGCTTCGCTGATGCGTTTGCTAACCCGTCTCTGTATCAGCAGCCTTGGCTACGTCCAGCAACCAAATCTGATGCTGCCAATGCATCCTTGCCAGGCTTTGAATCAGACCATCAGCATTCTGATGACCCTTCTCAGAAGCAGAGCCTGGCTCTTCAAAGCACAGCAGCAGTTGCTATCTTCTCAGCAGAAGCTGCTGACAGGCTTGGGCGTACTCATCAAGGCTCGGACCGGAGCACTAGCCATTGGGCTACCACTCTTTGCTCTGCCCCAACCGATGCATGGGATTCCAGCACAGCCCAGGCTGGTGGTGTGTACCATGCTTCAGAAGAGCTGGGGCATTTGAGTACAGCACAGAAGGGTGACCAGCAGGCCACAACTGTGCCTGTTGCAATCTCTAGCACAAACGACCGTGAGACCACATTGCATGTGCCAGAAGGAGCAGGGCTCAGAGCGGCGCAGGCTGCATACCAAGAGGCCAAAGCTGCTTCTGGAGACAGCAAGAGTGCATACCTGTCAGCTGGCAGGAGTGGTGGGGCTGCTGGTGAGGCAGGCACGGCTCCAAGCCGATGGTCAGCTGTCAATGCCTACAGACAGGCCAGAGAAGAGCAGCTGAAGGTACACCTGTGCTTGGAGAAGGCCGTTTGCACATCATGGCCGGTGCTCAACTCCCTATATGTTGTAGGAAGGCAGTTCACGAGTGTCACAATGATGTTGACGCATGGCTGCACTGCAGGAGACAGCAATGGGTCAGGCATGCTGGCTCAGCCCTTGCGCCTTGGCTCTACCTCACATCTCTTGACTGCTGACGCCTCCAGGTTCGCAGCTGCTCATTTTGTTGCTTCCAATGCCTGTGCTTGCGCTGCTGCTGCAGATTGTGTTTCATACCTGCAATCTGCATGCCAGACATGCTTCACAGCATGCCTCATGTTCCTCTTATAGTGATCATGGCACACAGCACTTCGTTGAGCGTCAAAGGACTCTCGTCATTTGTGCTACTCTCAACATGCATACTGCCCAGATCACTGGCTCTCGTTGCATCATGTGTACGCACGTCACACCTGAGCGTGCTGCTTCAGGACTGCAAGGCTGTCAGACAGGCTAGCATACAGCCATGATGCGCAAGGTCAGAACATGCCACCACAAAGCAGGCCCTCTGCGTCCAGACCTAGGGATTCAAACTGGAGAGCATGGCTGCTGCCAGATGCTGCACAGCCTGATATCAGCCAGACTGCATCAGCCAGCCCAGACATGTACTACCATGCTCACAATGCACAGCCTGAACGCACCCGAAACACTGGTCATCAGACAAATACTGCAGCGAGCACCGCTGTTGGTGGTAGACGTTTACAGGAAGCAGCAGCGTCAGAACTTGCACAGCACACTTCTCACGGCATTTTGGCTGGCCACATGCAGCAACTTGAAAAGCCCATGCATGGTGCATTGCGCAATTCAGAGACTGATCGCATTGCACGCATCATGTCGACTCGAGATTAGAGGTAACTGCCTGTTACATTGTGACCCTGTAGCTAGATAGTCTGTGGTCCACTTGTTCGTCATAAAGAAATTCCAAGTGTTGATTGTACCCAAGTAACCTTAGGTTTAAACGCCCCCTTCGGAGAAACCCTATCTGTTTTCCCTGAACAGCGCGGAGTCAGTGATAAGAGCTCACTCTCAGAAGAGCTTTGCGATGCAGAACGTCCCATGCTCAATCCGCAATTGGCAGAAACTAAATTGCTCGCTACCAAGATGCAGCGGGAACTTCCAAACATCTGCAAGTCGTTGCCAAGAAGAGCAGTCGTTTGTTTTGGAGGATGGAAAAGTGCTAGCCCAAACCGGTGCAAGTCAAAATGCCGTGTGTTTTTGGCCGGAGTCTGCGACATACGACATCTGTGATATATGCCAACGCAGTGTTCCTGGACGCGGTATGCTGGGGGTATATCCCGCAGGCATGAAACTTTGTTCGTGGTGCGAGGGAGCTGAGTGGCAGGTCGACATCTGTGAAACATGTGTATCAAATATGTTCAAGACCTTGCGATCCAACAAGGTCACTTAGACTTGACCCAGGGTCAAAGATTCTGGGATTCACTGGATACGACCAACTCGCCAACGTAGTGTACTTGGAGATGTAGACAACTATGGTGTTTGATGCAGCGTCGCTGGTTCTGATCTAGCTGGGGACTGAATGTTTATATATGCTCAAGTCTGATATTCCTTCCACATCAAGACTCGAAGAACTTGTTTTGTATAATAGACCAGACCAGACTTGTGTTGTAGATGCCTTGTCCCCGGTAGCTCTAGGCAACCCAACATAGTAGACATGGCATTGCTATTCATCAGCAGTGCTGCAAGTTAGCTACAAGGTCAGCATTGCTGCACTGCTGGAGAGGCACCAACGACAGCAAATGCGTACCACCCATGCAGACCTGCAAAGTGTGGGTGGGTACATGATATGTATGATACCCGCGTGAATGTTTGCTTGCACTGCCAAAGACAATACAAAGTAACAGCAGTCCCTCAGGACGTAACACAGTCCTGAGGGCACTTCCAGGCAGCCCTTGGAGTTCATTGTCACTGTGACTGTAAGGCCACTGTTTGTTGCAAGTGACTTGGTCCACTGTCCATGCCCATTGAGCATCTGTCATGCTGACAATGTTCGGGTCCGCACAACTCAAAAGCAGTAATATCATGCTGTGACTATTTGTATGTTTCAATGGACCCTGGTTGATCGCCTAGATCACAGCAGAAAGAGCTTTGTTTGGGACAAGCTGCATTTTGCACCTGTGAGCCTTGCAAAATACGCCTTTCAAAGCAGACTGCTTGTGTACAATTTGAACCCAGACCAACAAATCATCTGGTAAGAGTTGTGCAGCACGTCAGCATGGCATAAATGTCAGAATAAATTGGTGCAAGCACACCCTGTGATTCAACAGCATGCTTGCAAGATTGGAAGACTGGACACGTGCAATGACACCAACTATTATATACTAATAGGCTTGAGCAGAAGCCTGCTGTCAGTCAAAAAGAGCTCATGCAACTATGCACACTCAAAAAATCTGGACTGTCTGCAGAGCCGGTCCTGCTCAAGTTTTTATGGTGTGATGTCAATGAGACTCTGCGCAAGGATTGGGAGAGGGCCATGTGTGGACTCAGGTGCGCTGTCAGGTTGAGCACTTCGCAGCTGCACCTCCTTCCACAGAGCTTGGGCCAGCCACAAGCCCCAGCCTGTGACTGTCCTTGGCTGTGTGCCGCCTTCGTAAAGTGGTGGCGTGTCAGAGTTGTTACTGGTATAGACTGACTGTTGCTCAGGTGGCCAGACTGGGAACATGATAGTAGCATCAGCATAGTAATGCGCTTCATTGATGAGTGGCCTCACCTGCAATTGCATTTGTGTTTGCTTATAGGGGGATTGTACCAACGACCATGCAGCGAAGAGCAAACAAGATGGGATGCAGTTTGTATCCAGTGAGCAGCACATGTGTGCAGTACACCTGGGAAAGATCGGGACCGTGTGCATAAGGGGCTTTGTCAGCTTGTAACAATGCGACTACATATACAGATGTAGTAAGACTTCATGAAAAGGAGGTACTCACCACATTCCCATGCTGAGTCAAGGCAATATCAATCCGAAGCAGCACGCGTTCTGACATTGAGCTTGGCCTTCCTGATTGAAGGAATGCCTGGGCACCTCCTAACGCAACGTCCACCAACATTTGATGCATGGCTGGCTCTTTCCACACTGGGTAGGGAAAATACTTGTCTGTGTACTCTTCTTCACCTGTGCTATTGTACTGGTTTACAGTACCTAAAGCTGCAGCAAGACAGCATCAACTTCAGATAGTACTACTTGATCAGGACAACGGGCACCTGAGACATGGCAAACTGGCTAACGAGTCATCTTCCTGCCGACACAGCAGGATTTGTTCAAACAAGGGCAGCCCCAAGCAACAATTATTGCAACAAATTGCAAACCATATGAAAAGTTACTCACTTTTGAACAGGTCAGTTGCTCCAATAGGTGCTCGGGAGAAGAAGCCGTGAGGCAAGGTCAGATTGTACATGTAGAGTTGATTGTGGGCAGCCTTGGCTGGTGTAAAGACCACAGCTGCATCACTGGCTGACCCCTTGGCTTGACCTCCACCAATCAGATTAACCCTGGGCACAATACAAGGATGAATGTTCCTGATCCATTGGCGCTGAAGGCATGAAACACACGAATTCCCATGCACAAGACTATTGTAGCCAACCAAACCAGAGTACACTTTGCCCCCTCAGCATATGTAGCAGTGCATGCGGGTGTATTGCGCATGTGTTGCACATGGAGTAGGAAGCCTGCAGGTGTATTGAGCATGTGTTGCACATGGCAGGAGGCCCAATGAAAGACAGTGCAGTTGCAGAGCAATGCACCTGTATTCGTTACTGCCCATGTCAGGTATGAAGGGCTGCAGCAGCCAGTCCTCGCCACAAGACTCCCTCAACATGCGCTCTGCAGCCGCCAGCAGCTGCTGTGCATCATGCAGTGGGTTGCCTGCGGAGGCCTTTGCAGCTGTGGCATCCATGGTTGAAGCATGTGATGCTGAGCTGGCCAGGTCTGCAGGTGCTGCTGGCGCTGTGTTTGCATTTTCCAAAAATGGCTGTGATGCAGCTTGAGACGTGGCTTCTGAAGGCTGCGGGTGCAGCACATTGCATGACTTGTCTGAGAGTGTACTATCTGACATGTTGCTGAGGATTGCATGTTCTGGTTGACCTACATTTGAAGAGCTGTGGTCTGAGTGAAGGCCGGTGTAGAATCTACTATTTTGCCAGTTGGTGAGGTTCAAGGTGATCTGCACTACCTTCCTAGCAAAGCCTGAGTGATTGCGCTTCAGCAGTGTACCGTTACCAATATCTGGGTTGTGTTGTTGGATGGCTGTAGCATCTGCGTTGCTGTCAAGCTTGATTGCAGCAGAAAGGATAGCTGCAGCTGTGGCTCTGATTTCAAGTTCTGGAATGACAGCTGTCCCTGTGTACCGCTGTGAATAGCAGACATTTCTGTGAAACTTGCGCTCGACAGGGGGCTCTATTTGAGCTGTTGGGATTGGAGCAGCATGATTGGTTGGGTCCTGCTCATAGTACTTCTGGAAAACATCATACAGTGCTTCCTGCATGCAGACTAGCAGTTAGGAGAAAGTTCTGCATGGTCCTATGCATGCTGAAGGTAGACCATGCTCAAGCAACAACAAGCCTGTCACTCTACAGCAATGGCCATGCAACATCAATGTAACACTCAACATGGGAACAACCAAGGTATTTTACGCCTCATTTTTCCTGCCCAAAATGCAAGGATACATGCGCACGGACTGTGGCATCATGACAGTATGGGAAGAGAGTACAATAATGATAGTCATAATGCTGCATGTTGGCACAGTCACAGAATACAAAATCAACGTCACTGACCTTGTTGCTGCGCCAGTTATACTCCTCAAGATCAGGCAGAGTGATGGCATGTGTGACACTCAGAAACTTCTCCAACATCTCAAGGATCTCCTTCCTGTCCCAGGCTGAATGATCACCTGCATCACCCCACGACCTTTTAGCACAGTGGTAGCAAAGGATATGTAAGGCAACACAAGGAACAGCTTCTCACTGCTTTGATGAACCTGTATAACGTACTAAAATGCCATGAACCCATTAGTGCTGTCTTGACAGACAGGGTGCAATCAAGCAAGGTCAGGTGCATTTTCCAGCAGCAAGTCAACTTGCCATAGAATTCAGACACACTGTCTTCAGGCCACTCTCCCTGGCCATACATGACACTCAGGATGGTGGGCAGAAGGATGGCATATCCCTCAATGGAAGGGACCCACTGCTGCTGTGCTGACATGTTGGCCTTGAACACAAAGCGCCCGGTGTCAGCTGTCGCTTCTACAGCCTACATCACAAAGTTGATGGTTAAACTAGAAACCGTGTTGCTGCAGCCGGCATAAAATCCCAACAGCAGGTAGAGTGCACTGTTACATTGTTGTCATTGTGACTTGTGTGCACTGTGATTGGCCTTCTCCTGGCAAGTCCCAGGTGGCATATTCACACCAGCCCAGACACATTCAGGGAGTCACACCCCAAGGCAGATGAAACAGGTGACCTTGGAGTTGCATAGTAGTACATCTCAGAGGGGCATGCTACCTTGCAACTCTGAACAATCTGCGCAGAAAAGCTCTGTGCAGACCATTAAATGTATGAGGTACATGTGTAGCACACATGTGTGTTTCATGCTGCACATAGTCAGCTACTGCTTGTGCAAACACATACCTGCCAGAAGGACTTGCTTGCTGTGACATGCAGATCCTCAACAGCTGGACCATCAACAGCCCTGTTGGCAAAGAATACTTTTCACAAACGCTTCAGCAATAGCAGTTGCTGCCACACACTCCTGACACTTGTACGCAGCATACGTGGTAAGTTCAAGCTTTGTAGCACAGCTATGACAGCTTACATAGTCATCTGGTACAAAATCAGCAAATACTTGGGGACCCAGATGCTTGTAGCATCAGCCAACAGCTGTGCTTGTACAATGTTGTACAAGCTGATGCCACCCCGATGGTCCATGTGCTCAGTGCCTTTAAGAGGTTCCAGGTCTGGATGGACTGCTGGGTGCACCCACCACAAAGGGATCTGCAAGAGCGTCTGTTATGTTGCTTGTCAAGAAGCAGATATGAAGCCAAATGCATGTCAAGATGACTGTGTAGTTTTTGTTAAATTCAAAGGACACAGCCCTTGTGGACCTAATATGCATGCGCGGCCACCATACTGATCAACTATGCCAAGCAAGGATCTGAGAAAACAAGCAGTATCTAGAGCAGCACCAGTGTGATGGTACGGTCCTTACCGTTAAGTCCTCCCCCTCAGGGTTCCCGCTGTGCATAGTAAGCCTGTCTTTCATATGTTGGACCCAACTCACAACAGGTTTTTCAGCAGGGACTGGTTGCCACTCTGCCGAGCCTTCGCATTCGAGGACGTACAAGACTCGTGCGCTGTGGCCAGATTGGGCTGCATGACCGCTTGTAATGCCGGCCAAAGTGTACGGCATCACTTGCACTTCGTAAAAGTAACCAGCGCAGATCACCACTGCAACCGCCAACGCTTGGGCGACGGACATGCTGGCTGCTCTGCACAGTCAGAAGAGATGCGGAGATGCACTGCAAATCACCATCACTATTCATTGCGACAACGTAGGCCAATCGCAGCCAGCCTAGGTCGACGTTGATCAGTCCAAGGACTTTCTCCCAACAGTTTTTCAGGTGCTGCTTCATGCACACGTGGGTTTGCATTCAGGCTCGAGTCACATCCCGCATGCCATGATCTATTGCAATGGCTGCTCCTTTGCACTTCAACACTACAATAGGCACTGGAAAACGTGTCTAGAGCTGCTACAGCAGCAATGCCACCTGTCTGATGTGCATGATGCTAGTACATTTCCGTGTATTGGCGCCTTTGTGCTTATTTCTCCCTTGCACGTGTTGACTGCACAAGCACCATCTGCAGAGGTGATAGTGGCTAACTCCAGCCTCACGTAGCGTACGACTATTCTTGACAAGGAGAGCACTTTTACAGGGGGGAAGAGGTACACCAGGGAGACTATTGTTCTGCCTCATTAAAGCTTGTGAGCTCAGGTACATCTGCAAAACAATTGCTGACGTCAGACTTTCTAAGTTATGTTGCAGAAATGCATCTGCAATAGTTTGTGTTTCTGATATGATGCCATTGTGCCTCTGTGTGCATCGTGCAAAGAAGGGTCTGAAAGGATGCCGACACCACTTGAAAAGCGCATCAGACAAACTTAAAGCACATGACCCAGGCACGAAGAAAAGCAACAAACTGTAAATTACTGAGTTTTCTTTTGTCAATGCATCCTTAGTGCAAAGCTTACCGTCATCATCCTCATCAATAGCGCCAGCAGCACCTCCAGCACCGCCATAGCTAGCCGCTGATGAATCACCCTGGAACTGCACACCAATGATCTTAGAAGCTGACAATGACAGCAGTACATGGACATATTTAAGGGAAAATGCTGCTAAAGGGTGTGAGCATGTGATCAAAGGTTCTATTGCTGATCTTTGCTGCCTCAAAGGAGTGTTTCTAGTTTAAAGTGATGTCCATCTGTTCTGATGCTGCAAAACGAGTGATGACGCTGACACTGCCAGTAGCAGCCTGTTTGATGGCTGCTGTTAGCTTTGTGAGTTGCTGACAATGTCTGTGCTGTCGTGTGAGCATGTTGGCAAAATACATCCTGCCTGCACAGCTTCTGTTGTTGTCCTGTAGGTTCGCTGTTGCTTTGCATTCAGCAATACATGCAGAATGGTGCAAACCGATGTTTGTGAGATGCATCAGTGCAATCAGCTTTGCTTGTCAATGGATTTAACCGAGGTTTGCCAAAAACCTGCCAAGCATCAGTACAGACGTGCATCGCTCACCTGCTGTGCAAATTTTTTCAGGTGAGACAGGTTGTCTGGGCCAAGCTGGTTGATGATGCCAGGCAGCAAGTCTTGCAACTCTGCATAGTCAAGAGAAGCATATAAGATTCCAAGTCAGCGTGAACAGGTTCTTTCAGCGACACCCATGAATCACAAGTAGCCACACTCACTCTTTTGCTGGGAGGGTCCGCTCACAACATATGTGTTAGCTGCGATGGAGGCTTGGACTGCAAAACATGAAATATTGTGTTAGCAAACTCCTCGCTGACAATGTTGGCTCTGCCTTCCAAGCAAAAGAAGCTTAGATACCCTTGGGGTTTGTGAAGTGAATGACAGTATCATCCATGAAAATGTTGACTTCCTCAATGCCTGGAATGGTGTTGACCCCTAGTCGTTTAAGCGTATTCTGCAACCTCTTGTCATCAGTGGACGTGGTCTTGTGGACAGCCTTTTTCTTTCTGCACACATGTATGCAGGCATGTCCATACGCTGCTATATTGCATCAGGCACGGAAATAGATCTGTGAGATGAGTGCGGATCTATGCACTGTATCAGCTGTATACCTCCTGACAGTTCCCTTGCCACCGGTGCGCACGGCACCGGCCATCTTCATCAATCTCTCCCTATTCATCTGCGACAATTGTAGAGGGTATCAGTCCAGCTGATGGCAAATAGGAAAGGTAAACACCGTCAGCACATGGCGGTTGTGACCTAACGGCGCTGCCAGAGCAGCTGTCGTTGCCGGGCTCAGGCTGCAAGGTTGGAGTCGAAGCTTCTCACCTTGGAGAGATTATGCACTCCCTGCTGGCTATTCCGCGGATATCGACGCGATCACGGCGGCTTTCTTGAGGGATAGCTACAGCTAAAAGTTTGTCGCTGCAATGAATTTTTGCTTCTTCTTCACTTGTATATGCGACCCTATTGCGGCATGCATTCAGTTGGTGAAGCGCTCTGCATGGTAAGGCTGCCATTTTGCGTCCTCAGCAGCGTTGGGCCAAACGACACCCTTGTGTTGCTGCATCAGCCGCAAGTGTTCTATTTTTGCCCACACAGTGATCTCGTGCAGGTCAATGTTGTCGTAAAAATGAAATAACAAGTCTTCTTTCTCCACTGTCTTGCAAGTCAGTTGAGTGTGACACACCATGCTGGTCGTTTGCTCCCGGCGCATCTGTCGTTCGAGGCTGTTGAGCCTGCGAAGTCTGGTGACTGAAACAGCAAGCTCAGCACCAGCAGAGGAGCCCTCCACATCTACGCCAAATGCTGCTGTTCAGGAGTCAGCTGGTACAGTGTGTGGTCTGCTCATATAGTTTCTTGCAGCTTGTTCAAATATTGCTCACAGGCCCCCTTGCTGCAGGACAGCAGGAGGCGCGCAAGCCTGCCTGGTGGAGCGACCCCAAAGTTGATGCAATTCATGCCTATAACATCATCAACAAACGATTCAAGCTACATGGGCCACAGCGTGAGTCTGTCACACGTTCGACATTGGTGTCATCGTAACGAGTCTGCACATTTATGGCAATCTTGCTGACACAATGTTGAGCAGAACTGCCCAGCCGTTTTGCGTGCATCACTAGCCTGGGCAATGGCTGTCCAACCCCGTTTGCTTGTCCTATGGGCCATTTTGAATTGCAGGTGAGGCAAACTACAGACAGCTCATCAAAAGAGTGAAAAACCCTCAAGAGGCGACTCTGGCCCTCAAAATTCTAGTAGAAGGCAGAAAGGCCAGGGCCGTCTTGGAACAGCATGATCCCTTCACCTTCCACACGTCACAACTTCTCATCATGGTGTGCCCTTGCAGACTGTTTCATGTCTGTTTGGCTTGTTGCTCTGCATCAACAGCATCTTGTGCCCAGGGGCAACTTCTGTATGTTGAGGTTATGGACATTTGGCCAATGCCTGCAGCAAATGACACAAAAAAACAGTAAAGCCCGGTTAGACATTTCTTTTGGTGTGGTGCATTCACTTTTGCAATTGCTCTTCTCCTGTGAGCCAGATGTGGGATGGTCTACAGCATAAGCTTTGTGTGTCCTGAGTTGGCTTGAGAGTGAATGCTCATGTTGCAGACATGCTTATCAACAAAATCGTATGATGTAGCCCTTGAGGCATTACAAAGGGCCCATGAGCTGGGCCTGCAGTTTGACAACAACGACGCTTACTACAAACTTATGAAGGTAGCTATCACAAATGGACGACTGGACATAGCCATGAGGTATGCCACCGTTCATCTGCGCATGTGCTGTTAGTGTGTCATGCACAGCACTCCTGCTATCAACTGAGTTTCATTGCAGTCGGAGTACATCATCACCAGTTTTGGGTCATGAATAAGGTCTGTCAGCACTTCAAGCTGGCAACAGCACAAAAGCTGTTTTTTGTGGGGAATCACATTGTGCCATTGTACTGCCTTCAAAATGGGTAACACTCTGCAAAGTTTGTTGTGTGTGCTTATGGCCATGACAAATCACTGTGAGCCAAGTTATTTGCGTCAATATAGCAGGTACACATATTGCTCATGCACTGTCGCAGTGTGTTTGAGGCAATGAAAGACAATGGTGTGCGACCGCGTGGCAAAGTGGTGCACATTCTCATCATGGGCTCCATCGTCAATGGTCGCAGAGACTTGGCTGAGGCTTATGCTGAAGAGTTCAGATGCAACCATGTCAAGTAGGTCCCTGACAACCTTGCGACACGGCTTGTCTGCAATGCAGTGCCTGGCAATGTGCCTTGGTATCAGCAAGTCAAGGGAATTGCAGCAAGTTTGCCATGTATACGCTGCATGTCTACCAGTTTGCTGTGTTTACCCGCATACAGACTACCTTTCTCAGACATTCAATCTGCTGTAGGATCAATCATGCATCCCAGCAGTGGCTGAATGGCACCAAACAGCCTGACAATCTCGTCAACCTCAAAGCTGATACGTCTGAAGGTTTTCAAGATCGCACAAAAAATGAGGCATCTGCAGAGCAGCAACAAGCAGCGACTGCTGTAGCAAGTGCTTGAGCAGCGTGAGTTTTTGGTCAGCACAGTGCAAAGCTCAGCAACAGCAGCATGATCTCTCCTTGAGCCACGCTCAGCATGCGACTGTGCACAGCTTGCTGGTAGCGGCCTGTGTTTTCAATCACTTTGTTTCCAGCTTCTGTGGCAAACAGTGGGGATTGCATGTTGCTTTGGCCTTGCCTTGTGCACAGGCATGCACTCCTTCCAGGTGCATCTCATTCAAATGAGGCAACCTATTGCTACCTTTAGTGTGAGCAAGTGCTGCCATGTTATCGAGTAGATTGCCGTGCTGTTATTTTTGGCCCTGCCTGGCCAATATGGTACAAGCATCTGACAGCAGGTGGTCACAGCAGAGTAAAATGCTACAACCCCATATGGTTGTGCATGAATTGCTTTGACATATGCAGTGCAGGGTATAGGTCGCCAAAAACATAATGCTATCATAAAAGACTAAACATGCATCAGACCAGAGCTGGATTGGGCACAGTGCATACACGGTTTTGTTTGCAATTTGTGATACAACTGATACATGTAACACTAGAGTACTATGGATCAGGCAGAATTCTGTATGAAACAAGGCACAATAGCTAGGTGTCACTGTCGTAAAGGCTACCTTACTCTGCTGATATAGGTATAATGAACTTCAGCTCTCCTTTGGATTGTGTTGCCTGCTGCTCAATGCTCGTGGCCGGCAGACCTATCAGCCAGCGAAAGTTTCCAGCTTTCAGCTACAGCTCAGCCAGACGCGACCTGTAAAGATTTTGCACCGAAACAACAATGCATTGCATACTCAGGCGTGGTCCCCGAGCTCCTGTTCACACACGATCCCTCGCGATCGCGCTTCAGAGTTTCTTTTACTCCGCCGCGGATTTAAAATCCACGGCGGAGTAAAGGCTACCTTCAGCTTGCTGGCAGGTGATTCTCAGACTCTTTTCCCAATTCAGAAACATCATCCCGAAAGACCCGGGGATCAGGGATTTGCATGGGATCTTGTGCAGGGTGGAGACGAGTGCCCGGCGAGGGAGGGCCTTGTCTCGGAACAGTGATTGAGCTGTCTGCACAGGCGCACAAACGTGAAAAGCGTGCTCGAAGCGGTTTGGGGCAGTCTGCAAGACATTATTCTGCCTCTGGCACAGCTCGCTGATCAGTCTTGTTGATTTGGTCAGTCTTTGAGGCAGCAGCTGCAGCGATGCAGACACTCGGGATCTGAGGTTCCGGCACGGGCGGATCTGTTTGCACGCAGGTTAGTGGGACATCACTGGAGGTGTATTCAAAATTCGTGCTCAATAAGGTATACCAGCGGAAGCATACCGCTTGGACCTGGCATACTGGCATCGCTTTTGCCATGTACTTTGACATGTGCACAACACCTGTCCCGCGTTGGAATGGAACACTGCGACCTGGCTGCGCACACTGCAGACAGTCCAAGTGGTTGCTTTTTGACAAGAAATGAAATCTGCATCCGCTATCCTCTCGCGTTTTTTGGTCGGTCTGTTAGGTCACAATTGCAACTCCAACAAGGCCAGATCACAGACCGTCGCTTTGGTCTGGCATGCAGGAATGCAATTTAACTCAGCCATGATCCGTTGATTCTGAGCCTTTGTCAACACACAGGCGCGGTCGCCATGTCAAGCGTGCTCGCTCCCAGCTTTCTTCTAGAATTAGGGGCCTACGCGATAGCAGCTGCGGGCATACGCCTCTTCAGAAACAGAAACAGCCAAGCACGCCAGCAAGAGGCTAAAGCACATCCGGAGACATTCCATCAAGTAAGCGCACTCCGTGCAAGCTCTTGAGCGGTCTGCATTCCCTCAGTCCCAGTGTGTGTGTCAGCTCCTCATCCACCCCACAACATGTGTTCACCGCTACAGACGGTTGTCTACGGCTCAAAAAAAGTACTTCGACTTGACCAACGGGCTGTGCAAGTCAATATCTATGTATACTGCAGCATCTAAGCCCCAGAGTCATTGGTCTGAGCCAAGCTAGCCCTCTTCTGTCAACCTGTCGCACTAGCTCCCGATCACCACAACCACGTCCTGATGATGAAGTACAATCTCCCCAGGCTGCTGGCATTTCTTGCAAAAATGAGGCAACAGGTATGCCATTGGAGCAGCTCCTCTTCCCAAAAAGTGTAGACAGCATACGCTGCAATGGTGTTGACTGCACAGCTGACAGAAAATCTTCCTGGGAGGTTGACAGAATTATCAACCGGCATGCATGTCCTCAGCTTGATTAGGACCCGATAGTGCTGCCTGTGTCCACAAAGTGCGCCCTGACTTTGTCACTCATGACCCTCCTACCAGGACGTGGGAACAAGCTTGGTATCATAGCCAACAACACACAGTCCAAGTTAAGTGGCCACGGACAGCACATGACATGTTGACTTCACTCGTGTCCTTTGTACAAGAACCTGTGCCATCCGCAAGTAATTGCACATATCTGATGACTTGCTTTACATAGTCTTGCCATTGGCTGTTCCAGGCCAAAGTGCAGATGCACAAGCAGCAGATGTTGTCATGCCAGAGGCGGATGCAGTGCTCCTTCCGCCACAGCCAATCACATCTGGAACCGAAACTGCTGCCACTCCATCAGATGTGCCTTCCCGTACCATAGCACCAGCTGATACCGCCTTTGGCCATGTCACAGCTCTTCCTGTCACTCCCTTGCCAGAAAGCCTTGGAGACAGGATTGACAACACGGGCATCAGCTCACACAGTCACAGTAGCAATCTTGTACATGGCAATCCCAGCCGGGATGTTAATGTTACGGGTAACATGTCTGACAGATGCACCTCAGCTGAAAACAACACTGGTGTCCTCAGTCAGAACAGAGCTGCTAGCAAGGCCCCTGAAGCTGCAGCAGAGGGAGAGCAGCAGCAGTTGCAGGGTGTCATGAGTAAGGATGAGCAGCAAGATGTGAGCAGTGGGCCTGCTAGGGCAGATGCCATTGTGGTTGAGAGTGTCAAGGTTGCTCACAGGTGCAGTTCTCACTTGTCTGCATCTGTGTCTGATTGTTGTTGCCGCCAATCAAAGAGATGAGCCTTGCCTGTACATGTCACATGTTTACAGCTATGCTGGTGCACCCACAGAGACGCACTCATGTAAAACTGTGAGGGCCTGCACTGCAGAGGTGTTGAGGCAAGCTCAGCTGGAGACTGTGAGCAGACATCTGGTCCAAGTTCCCACTCAATGTCAGAGGATGATCCAGATGTTGACATTATGACCAGGGAGGAATCTCCTGCACGTGACCACATGGCTGTGGATGATCCTAGCGGTGATGGGCATGATGTCATCAGTGGCAGTGAAACCAGCAAGCAAGAAGAAGAGGTAGCCAGTGGCATGGAGTGGGCCTGGGGTGCTGACACACTTGATGATGACCAGTGTGGCAATGTTGATCAGGATCGCAGCCTTCTATTTAGTGCCATCCAGAAGCACAAGCGCAGTGCAGAGCATGACCCAGAGAACAGTGAGATGCAGCTGTTTGTTAGCAAGGTAAGCCATGGCCAATTTTGGAAGCATCTGTCAGGCAGCTCGTGCAATTGTTCTTATACACATTCCTCTATCATTTGCATGACATCAGAGCTTCAGGATGCAGGCGTATCAAGCATATTAATTTATGGCTAAATCATGCAGCACCTGTCCTCTGCTATTTATGTCAGGTTCATGAATTTTGCAGCAGCCCATGCACCAACAAAGGGTCTACTGTGTTTTGCAGAAAAGGACATGTGGGCCGCTCATTGCTGGAGCTGAAGATGATGAGGTGAAGGGGTCTGCGGAGCCAGCTGCAGGTCTGCCTGCTGCACACACCTTAAGGCTGTCATGTTTGTTGTTATGAATGTGACTTGCCTATGCAGTCTGCCAGGCACTGCTGCAGCAACAAGCACGCTTATGCAGTACAGCAGCACTGCTTTTGGTTCAAAAGCATTGTGCTCAACCCAACTCGGCTGCTTTATTACCATGGCGTGTTGATCAGCTATCAGCTGTTAGCCGTCACAGGATCATGTGAGTAATCCCAAAATCATCACTACAAATTGCACATTTCTGTCTTTGACAATCCTTACTGATTTGGTTTCTCAGGTGATGCAGGTGTCCCAGGAGGTGGCAAGGCAGGAGAAGCAAAGCCTGCTCAGCCCAATGACCTCCTTCAGGAGATTGCTTCCGTCACTCTGCGCCTGCTAGCCGGGGCCCTACGCCACAGCCCTGCCTCAGAAGCTGCACAGCCTAACCCTAGTCCATTTAGCCAAGCCTCAGCAGACCAGCAAGAGCAAAACCCTGACTCGGACTTCATCAACCCTGCTCCCAGTCTGGCTGGCGAAACCCTAGCTGAATCAGGAGCTGAAGAGGAAGAGGGGCAGCTTGCAGACGGCAGTCAGCCGCACTCAGCAGGCATTTGTGTGGAAGCTAAGCCAATGCTTGATGAGGAGTCAGAGGAGGCGCAGCATAGCCACACCTCCAGTGGACAGCTGCAGCCAAGTCAGTTCAGGTCAGCACAACCTGACTGTCTGACAGAAGCAGAAGTGTGCAGCCAGGGCTCCTTTGGCCAGCCTGATCAGGCAATGGACCCCCAGCATGCTGCTGGAGAGGAAGAACAGGACAGCATCCAGATATTGACTCCCATTCCGATGACTCACTCAGATGACTCTCACTCAGATGTTGCAGAAGCAAAGGAGCATAGTCAGGTGGCAAATGCAACTCACCAGGGAGCTGCTGTAAGCATTGTACCGATGACCACCGAGGTAAAAGCTTCCCAGCTACCATGCTGCCTGGAGTCCACTGCATCAAATGCTTGACGCTGAACTGCACAACCAAACGATGCCATACACAAGCATAGCTGTCATAACAGTTATTGAGGGTGACTCAGAAGTGATTTGAGTCAGTACGTTGTACTATATACTGTAATAGCAATAATAATATACAGCAATATACTGATTATATGTAAAACTCATATAACACATAGCATTATAATCGTTATATACAATTAATGCTAGCTGATGGATGGTGACAATATGTGAAACATGCCTTTTGGTGCCATGTCCTGTGACTGCTGTCAGTTTAATGCAGTGTGGCACCCCATTATGTGATCTGTCATGATGATACATGTGGTCTGGCTGGGACTACCCACCTGCACTGTTCTTTTGCTTGTGTACAGCGTCATAAATAAATGAATATGATGTACACATATATGCGCCTCTATTCCTATATATATGTATATGTATATGTATTTGCGCTATTTGATGGGCACATACGGGTTTGCATATGCTAATATGTATGTGCTTATCAAATTGCGCAAATACATACATATACATATATATACATATACAGGAATACAGGCGCATATATGTATATTGCAAGCCCAGCACTGTAGTGACAAGTACATGCTGCCAAAATCGTGCAGGTTGAAACGTATCTCAAGGGGAGACAAGCAAGGGATGAAGATGAGGGGTGTGGCCAGCAAGTCCAGAAGCCACGACTGTTTGATTGCAACGCTGATCAAGAGGTAAGGTTTTCGTCATGGTGTTAATATCTTCTATGCAATGCCTGATCGTTTGCCCTTGTTTATGGCGTGGTAGGATGTTCCTCACCAAGGCAATGCAAGGTCAGAAATGGATGTGGCACTCTTTGAGTATATGAGACAGTGTCATGTCTTGTGCAGACAGATCTGCCCTGCTCTCGACTGCATTACATTGACTGCAATTGTGACCTTTGATTCTGTGTGTATGCAGGGGGCACAGCGTTGGGTGCCAAAGTGGCGTCCATCTTTGCCTGCTGCTCATCTGCCACAGCATGATGCCATGACACGCCCTGACTCATCACCTGGCGCTGAGGCGCCCAGGGCCATGTCACCTATACCAGAAGCTGACATGGTAGCTGATGACATTCAGCATGGTCAGATCAGCAGGCCAGCTTCTGACTCAGCTGCAAATGCTCCTGCAACATCACTACCATCTGAGTCACCAACTAGTCAGCTTCTGGCCATAAGAGCAGCAGCTTTGGCAGCTACTGTGAGCATGCTGGGTGACAGCAGCTCAGCAGCTGCCACCTCAGCTCCAGAGGCATCAGGTGCACCAGCAGCTGACACATTACCTCCTGTCAACATTGCCGTGACAAGACTTGCTGCCCCATCTGGATATTGTGAGGAACATGAGCAAGCTGAACTTGAAGAATCTGATGAGCTTTGCCAAGCTGACAATGCACCAGGTATTTCCACCCTCGCTTCTTGCAGACCTTCATTCAGCAGATGCCTCGCAGTATCTGCATGGCTGTAGTTCATGCAGTGCAAATTGTTTTTTGCCAGCATCAAGGCAAGCATCATGACCCCAGCAGCTGTTGGTGATGCAATTCTGATGGGATACTCGGTGTCACTTGTGTGATAGCATCTCTTGACAGTTGTAACTGTTACCTTGCCTTGTGCTGTCTCTTTGCAAGTCAGCAGCTGTTGTGTGATCGCTCGATGTGCACTGCAGCTGTACACTCTGCACAGAGGGCTGAGGAAACAGAGGAATCTGGAGATGAGGCACATGCTAGCAAGGGTGACAAGTACCAGCCAGGCGAGCGTCATTACATTCATTACATGGGTGGGTCTGGGTGGGGCATTGTTGCACAGCCTACCCTGGCTCTGCCTCGCCTGTTGCGTTATGCTGGCAGCTGCTTCTCCAGGTCAGCTGAGACGCAGTCAAGAACCACAAGGGGCAGGTCATATCAGCCCCATTTTTGCCATGAGTCAGATTACCTCTTGCATGACTCACCTGATCAGCTCCGGCCTGGGTCAATTCAGCAGCGTGAGCAGCAGCAGAGCAGTGGTCTGCTGAGCAAGCTTCCAGATCACTTGGATGATGTTTGCAGCCCAGATGTGCATCAGCCACAACATGGTCAGCTTGAACAAGGCAGTCCAGCTCTGTCAGATTACCACAAGAGCCGAGCCTTTCAGGCAGAGCACCCTGGTGCTGACGCACAGACAGACTGGGGTCGTGAGCTGCCAATTGTGGACTCAGCCCCACCAATTGCCTCAAACAGTCCTGGGTCCCCTACCAGTAGCTCTGCATGGGGCTCACCAGGTGAGGCTGCTGTCAACAGCCCTGCTGGCAGCTTGGCCCACTCTTACAGCCCAGAATGGGGTTCTGCACGTGGGGCTTTTTCCAGCAGGCCCCGGTATAGAGCTGTGCCTGCCAGCCCAGCTGCTCAAAGCCCAGCCTGGGGCTCCCCCCTGAGGGCTTCTCGCAGTAGCCCTTTGCGTCATGTCTCACCAAGTAAGAGCCCTGTCCGGCTGTCACTTGGCAGGGCTGCTAGAAACAGCCTTGACTGTCATTCACCAGTTGGCCCAGGCAGCCCTGCTGCTTCACCTGCAACATTGCCTCATGGCAAAATTCATACTCACAATTATCAGTCAAAGCCAACTAGGTGGTCCAGGAGCCCTGACTATGTTCCTCCCTTCTGGAATCTTCCAGAGTTTGCCTCAGCTCCAACAGCAAGGGCTGCTGATGACAGACCTGACTACTGGCAGTCTTTGAAAGAAGCAGAGGATAGGCTGAGTGAGCCAGCGTCTCCAAGATATCTGCCCTCTGGTGGTGGTATGGAAGAAGAAGATCAACAGATGTATGCAGAGCCTGACCATGAGCAAGAAGACAACGGGATGGCTGAAATCCAACAGGGTAGGCCTTCCTTACTGCTATTCAAGTAAACAATTTGTCATGACACCAATCACCACTGTGTGTTGGTGGCTCAGACATCTCAGTCCTGAGTGTAAACAAGGCATGCCTTGGCAGGCACACGACAACGCCATGCCTGAAGTGCTATGGTTCAGGGTTTAGGGTTGTTGGTATGGTCTCTGAGCATTCAAGGTGCCGGTCAAGCTCTGCATTGCTACAGGTCTTTACACAGCTTGCTGACAGCACACAGTGCGCATGGTGCTGAGTGTGGCAACTTTGATGGCACAGGTGAAAATGAAGAGGAAGACCAACCTGATGCAAGCAAGTACGAGGGTGCATATGCCAGACCCAGTATTTGCAAGACCACGCGGGACTATGTGCATGATGCTTGGGACCTCTCTGCCAGCTCAGAAGAAGATGTGGAGGACAATGTCCCAGCCACAACTGATGATGAACATGAGGCAGAAGGTGGTGAGTTTCAGGTAAGCAGGCAAAGCTTTTGGTGAGCAGCGCATACGGATTTGTGAGGCAACATTGGAACACATGCTTACACAAATTCACAGAATGCCAATGGCAGCTTTCATTGCTCTGAGTTTGCATTGCAATGGTGTCGCTACTGTATGCATGTGTGGAAGTATGCTGTACTGAAGAGCTACTAGTACCCCTGAATGGCCATGCAAGTCATGGGTTACATGTGTGCTTGATTTGCAGGTCAGAGGGTCAACGCAGCCTGACAGTGGTGAGGAAGATGAGGGTATGCATGGAACAAGGGCAGCTGCAGGCAGCAGCCCTGGACAAGCCCTGAGTCCTGGACCTGACAGGATGTTGTCTCAAGATGAAGAGGAGGACTGCATGCTGGAAGAAGAGGACTGCAAAGAGAAGTATTTGGCAGCAGCTCGTGAGTCGCACGGGCTGTTGGACGAGGAGGATACCAACATTGAGGATGATGATGTGCAGTTCATGGGGGAGACAGGACCAGGTGTGCAACCACTTGCTGTGCCTGCAACAATAGATGGTATTTATGCATAGGAGCTTGCCAGTAGCATGCAAAATGCGACTTCTTCAGATAAATCAGATTGTTTACACACTTTGTTTCCAAAGATGCTTGGCTCTCATTTGAAGGCATCATGGCAACCTGCACTTGCATAGCGATCTTGTTGCTTTGCATTATGTCGATGACAAAGCCCTTGTTGAGAGGGGAGGGGGGGGGGGATGGGTGCTGTCGGCATGTGCTGTCACTTTTACTTGACCGTATAGATCTGGCTTACTTTCTGACCTCATGGCTGTGGCTTGCTTGCACATGAAAAGAATTCTGCAATAAGACTTGAATTTTGGTCATACTGCTGATAGTCACTGCTTAGACAGAGTGCAAACATGGCAGCAGACACATGCAGAACAGGACCAATTGCCTACATGCATTTGCTGTGGTTCATGCTATTTGACATACATTTGGCTGTGTTGGCTGGTGCTTGGCTGTCCAGCATACATTTGGCGAGTAAAGGGCATTGCCTTACTTGACAGGGACTGAGGTGTGTGTGACATGCTCTGCAGATCCGTCCAAGTCAGCATTCCAGCTGGCCAGAAAGCGTCTGGCATCGATCAGGGCCAGCCAGAGATCTGGTGAAGAAGAGGATGATGTAGAGCTGTACCCTGGCGTGCAAGACCTCATTTCGGGCACGCTGCAGTCAGGCCGCAATACTGCTCACCAAGTTTGCAACTTTGCTGCTGAGCTTTCCAAGGGCAGCACCATCCTCAGGTCACTCTTCTGTGCTTCTTTTTCATCTTGCCATGACAAGTGCTTGTTGTGTCATGCTGCACTGAGCTTCATGCTGCTTGTTGATGCAACACTCTTGGTCTCACATAGCTTGACACAGGCTCCAATCGATCATGAAGCTTGTTTGCTGTGCATATTGGCATAGCTGTATTATAGCATGTTCCATCATCCCATATACGGCATCAAGATGAGAGGTCAGTGAAAGCGGTGACCATAAATGCTGATCATGTCTAGCAATTTGGTATAGCACTCTGTGGACCTCACTGAAAGCGCTGTCATGAGAGGCAGTGTGTTGGTGCTGCTTGCGATTTTCAGTCACACGCACTGCAAATCTGGCGGCTGCATGTGTGCTGACGTGTTGTGCTGCTGCTGCTGCAGGCATTTCAAGCGACTGCGCAAGCTTCCTTCAGCCACTGGGAGCAGTGAGCTGGAAAGGTCCGCCTTCTGGTCTCGCCCCTCATCAGGCGTAGATTTGCAGCCCGGTCATAGAGCTGCTGAAGCAGATCAGCCCCAGGCTCAGGCAGTTGCTCATGCCTCTGCACACATAGACCAGCGCGGCAAGGGGGGCAAGCATAGGAGCCATGCTCATCACGGTCATCATTGTCACCATCAACATCGTCATCATGAAAGAAGAGGAAGGTGTGGCTGGAGGGCAGAAGCAACTGCAGTAGCTGGAAGAGACCTTGACTCAACTTTGAGTGTGAGTCACGCTGTGCATCACCTGCCTTCTCTGCCTCTGTGGTTATTTTTCACTACAAATTTGGTATACACAGCAAGAAAAAAGCAGGGGAGAGGTCACAACAGCATTCAAACATTGTGTGCTGATGCATGTTCTCTGAATGCCTGTAGAGGATTGTGCCTGACATGTAGGGAGGTCTGAGTGGAGGGCTGCTAGACAGCAAAGAAGATGAGGCTGACAGATCCAGTGGGCAGGTACTATAGACCATCATCAGTAGGTCAGACTTGGACTCAATTTTTGCCTGGCCCCTCCCTGCGTGCATTGTGTACTAACTTATTCGAGGTGCAACAGCTACTGCTTTGCTGCTTTTGCTTGTTATACCGGTGTGCCTGCATTGTTGATGCTGCAAACTAACGCACAGCTTTCCAGAATGTATGTCTGTGCAAATCAAAGTGGTTTGATTAGGCTGTGGGCATGCATACGCAATCACCCAGGACATCAGGTTGATGCATGCAGTGCAGCTAGTCAAGTGCTAGACAGCGCTGTCAATAGTTATGCTATGTAAAACCCTGTCTGCACATTTACCTGCAGCTTGTGATAGTGTGCCCACAATGTGTCACAGTGCATCCTTGGTAGTGTGTGTCCGAGCTCCAATATATCAAGGGAATGTGTTACTGCAGGACTAGTGTGGCCCTGTGGAACGTTGTAAAGCATGCAAGAAACCACAAGCATGCATGTTGTACAACAGCAAGGCTTCATGACTTATTCACTGCAGTGTACATCGTAGGCCAGACTGTATATTGGCCTCAGCAACAGTAATGTTCTTTTGCATGCTTGATGGCAGTGCGCCTGATTGTAGTATTAAATGTACACTATGCCCTGCGACTCCTTTGCAGCGCACTGTCAACTTTGTAACTTCACGTGTGTACAGCTATGATTGATTGTTTGCCACCGTGTCAACTGCAACTTGTATTTGAAAAGCAGCACCAAATTTGGGAAAGCCTGCTGCTTCAGCGTTGTCCCGAGATGTACAGTTATGTTGGTCTGGTCATTGCATGCACAACATGCCAGACAGGCACTAGCCAACTCTGAGCAATGCAACAGCTAAGAATATAGAAGAGGCTGCAAAGAGGACTGCTCACAGAAAGTCAGTGCTTGTTCAAGCTTGTGTAAGATTGCGCACAGCATCAAGGGCACTTCAGAAACCTCGTGTAACTAGATGTACACCAATGTACAATGGGATGATGTGCCAGACCCTTTTAAATGTGATTTCTGCTTCAGTGTGCATGCGCTGTATATGTCATCTATGCTGGTGGGGGATGCGCACTTGTCTGCGCTCGCACTCTCCTCTTATACTCTGCAGGCTTCTGTGTGAACAGCATGTATGCGTCTGACTGAGCAGGGCTGTTTGGATTTGGGTCATTAAGCAGGTCCTGCAGACAGGAAGTGCTAATCATGTGCAGCTTTTTGAACTATTGCGCTGCATTGCTGTTCTGCATGCTGACTGGTACTGAACGGCTGCTCGATTTCAAGGTGTCCTCACATGAGACGCGCATGCACACATGTATCACCTGGATGCCAAGCAGTATCTGGTTTACAGTGATAGACGGACGCCAGCCTTCCTCCTGCAGGTCAAGACTCACATGAGGAACAGCAAGTGTGCAGCTGCGACAGCAAGGTAACTATGTGTCACCTCATTGAGGATGCTCAAACAAACTGTTCCTGAAGGGTAGATGTTAGGATGGAAGAAGTTTGGTGCAAACTTACACTGCGCAGAGGCACCACAAGCTTCAGTGACTGGCTATTGCAGTGACAGACTGCTTCACAGGCATGTTGATTACCTTTGGTGGCTTTGAAGGATAGTCCTCCGAGAACTCTATGGTGAGTGGAAAGTAGCCTCCCTCCCAGTCTGTCTTTGTCTTGCCGGGGATATGGCATTTCCATTTCATCAAGTTAATGGCTCTGCATGCTGATGCACGTGTAAGTACACTGACTGATTGCAGCTCAAAGGTGCGGACTGTCCTACTGCTCACCCGTCATTGCCTGTTTCTGGTCTTGCATGAAAGCCAAAAGGTTTATTCTTGCGCCAAGCCTTCCTCTCCTCTGCAATGCGGGTTCTGGCCATGCCTGCCATGGCCGTGAACGTTTAAACAGCGGCAAGTGATCTGCTGCCAAGCGATCTTGCAGGCTTCCAACGAGCCGTTTCACAACGGCACAGGGATCAGGCTGCACGGCAAGCAGTCACAGCGAGCCGTGCAAAAGAGCAAGAAAGTTCCGTGGGGGTGCTGCGCGCGTGAAGCTGTGCCTCAGCAAGGCGCAGCACAGCACAGGCCCCTTGCAGGGCGCCTATACAGGACAGCACTCAGGACAGCCCTCAAGCCCTAAACTCAAAGATTGCAGAGAGTTTGGCGCCGTAATCTGCTAACTTTTGAGTGAGCGATTGCTTAAAGTAACGCTCATCCAGCAAGCAAACACAGTCCTTTTGGCATTGCAATGTCAACATTGCTGGAAAATATGAAGGTCAGGTAGGCAAATTACGTGCCGGCGCTCAAGACAGGGGCGATCAAAACAGGGGCACAACAGGTCCTGGAGGAGGCTGCAGACTCAATGCATTGAGTCAGACTGATGTTCGTGCGGCATGTGAAGTGATGCCCTTGGACAAGAGACTGCAATGATGGCACAGACATCAGCCGTAGAGAAAATCAGTGAGAATCATTCGTGATTACTGGGGCGTTGCTACAGTAACTGCTGACCTGCGCCACTACAAGTGTCATAGCTGCGCAGATTTCCCCAGGCCTGCTCATATGCACATGGGGAGCAAGCAAGGCAGGCATGCCCTGGCCAGGCTCAACAGGGTTGTTACAGCCGTGTGAAGACAGTGAATAGCAGCAAGCAAGGGCAGCAGTGACTATGTACTGAGACTGCATGATGAGTATTAGCAATTGACGCGGAAGTGCTTCCGTGCTGGACATGCATGATGTAGTGGACGTCCTTGCAGCATATATGCAATGCTGCACAGCTAAGCTCCTAGGAGCAAAGGCCTTTGCACACAAGTTGTCATAGCAAACTTTATGCTACATCAGCATGACACCAGGTTTGTAGCGCTACATTGCAAACTAGTGTGAATGTCACAGCAATCACAGCACACATACAAGAATGACCATGACTGCTTCATCCATGCACGACTCCAAGTCTCACCTGCTGCACTGAAGCAGCAGCAACAAATGTGTGCATAAGCAGTGAACAGGGCACAAGCTAGTGACCTGCAGCAAAATGCAGCTTGTCATACACTTCGTTACTTGGCTCAAGCACACTCTCCCGGCAAGTTACAATCAACGCAGCAAAACTGGTAACAAAGCAGCATTACGTATGACAGCAGCTCATGCGCAAGAGTCTTTTCATTGATTGTCAAATGGATGCATCTATTCATCTGGCTGACAGCACGGTGAGCAGCAGACATAAGCAGCAGACATGAGTAGCATGCATGCCATATGACAGGGGCATGCGTGGCTACTATGCAGGGCTGCTTGAAACATGTCTTTCAGACTGCTGGGGGCAACCTCGCGTAAAAGACTTGCCTGACAGGCACACGAGTTTACTGTGTCCACCAGCTGCATTGCTGCTGAATGAGCATTGATTGCCAAGACCTGCATCTGATTATTCAGCAACTTACAGCACTCAGCAACAAGACCAAGTGCAAAGCTGTACAGTTGGCAGGAGCGCTATAAAGCTAATGCTGCGACTGTCGGACACACACACAGTGAACTCACATGTGCAGTTCTCCTGGCTCACGGCACAGAGACAAGGCTACCGTACATGCTGATGTAGGTTTTGTGTATTGTCGGTGGTGCTGCACGCATCAGGACCGACCTGCTCATGGCCTGATGTCACAGAAAAAGGGTTGTCAGCCTGCAGCCACTCAGACAGAGATGACCACTGTGTACAATGCAGAGGTGATCACTACCAGTGCTGGTGATCTGCAGCAACAGAACAGAAATGTCAAAAGCTGCAAGTCTGGTAGCTCAAGGCAATAGGTACTCAAAACACAGGTGGCAAGCAGGACAGCCAGCCCTAGGGCCTGGCAGTACGATCACACATCTCAGCTTATGACTAACTGCATAGCAGCAAGCAGGGACACCCTATGTGAGACTGCATGCTGACTGTGACATGCAGCGCAAAGACGCTAAGTGCAGGTTGCAGCTCTGACTGTGTACATTGACACAGTCAACATTTCTGATTCAGTGCTGTTGATCACGCAATCATGCCAGAACTGAGCCCTAAAGACTGCTGGCTGTTTTAGGTAATGGAGCCAACACTAATGGAACCAATCTGCGTATGGTAGCAATGTGTCTCAACTTGGCTTACGCTTGTGCTGGAAGCTGAAAATGCGCTGACTTCAGCCCTTTCAAGCAATTGTAGTGACATAGGTGCTGTTCAGCAGTCCTTTTTCATGCAGACCAAGCGTGACACCATGAGCAGCCATGCAGCAGCCAGCCTCAACGTGAATGTCATGTGTTGCTATTAAAAATGCTGCAGGCTTGGCAACTGCAAGGACAGAAACATGTTGTTCACTTGGGTGACCGAACCCGTGAGCTATCAGTTGATTGCCTATGTGACACTTATATTGGTGCCTTTGGTGACACAGCACAACAACAGCCATTCATGAGAGTGAAAGGCAAACACCGCTTTATGTGCGTATCACCCTTTGCAGTGGACGCACGATCTGATGCAAATCGTCTATCCTCTGCTTGAAATAACACTGGTACATAATGGGCCCTGAGTGCTACTGCTTTGATGTTGAACACATATGTGTCCTCTGTCCAGCTTCGAAGGCAACTCGCGCAAACAAATTCTACTAGTCAGGTCTGCCCAGAGACTTCAGCTTTCAAGAGTTGCATGTGACTACACATCAGCTGTGGAACAAGTAGCAACCAGGAATCTGCTGTGGACGAGGATGAATGTGAGAGCCTGCCAGTTGTAGAACACACGCCTTACATTCGAAATGGCAACTGGCGACATTCTGATATTCACAACAAACAAGCTGCTCAGTTTCGCTCAGGACTCAGGACTCAGGACTCAGCTTCTGCAGGGAAGGCCCTTCCCTTCCTGGAAGGGAGGGGAAGTGAAGGGAAGCGCAGGAAGGAAGCTTAGCTGCCTGCTGCTGCGTAGCCAAGACACGCATCTGCTGAATATGTCTGTGTTTGATAGTCTTGCTGCGCTCTGTCTCTGCAGGCTGTTGTGTTTGAAGCTGCTTAGCGATGGCTAAGCAGCAGCATACCCTGCGTTTGGCGATAGCAGTCGTCTGCTGGGGGTGTCAGGTTTTGCCTTATGCCTCAGCGCTCAGCATCCCTGTTAGCAGGAAGGCATGGCCCAGCATGTTCAGGTACCAGTCGCAAGAACTTTCGTGAGCACCCTGATCAGTATTGCATCTTCGCGCTTTGGGACGCCTGTTTTTTTGCACCTGTCTGCTCACTTCGTAGGATCGACCTGCCCAGTATATTGGGTCTAAATTGGTGTTGTCGCCCTGCAGGGAAGTGATGCCTGCACCTATACAAACGGACGCCAGCCCAAGCAGTACAGTCATCAACAGCCCCCTATCAAGTCAAATGTTGAACAACTTCTTTCAGGCAAGTGACAGCTGTAGCTCAAATTGATGCTTAATGTGGCTAAGGTCAAAGGCAATGCCGCTGTGCGGCCTGCATTTTATGTTTAACCTGCACCATCTTGTTCAGCTTAGTTCAGCTATTCACTCTCATGTCTCCAAAGCTTGGCAGACTTACTGAGCAGGTTTTGTTGTAGGGCAGTACAAAGTCCAGTTCAGCCCTCACAAAGCGCGTGATTGTGGACAACACTTTTTATACCCATTGTTCAAAACCGGAATCGCCTGGTCACCGCCCATCCACATGCACTTGTGCCGTGGCGACGTGGGAGCGTGACTTTGCAACAGACATGAGTCCTGAATGGTTCAGTCGAAGTGTTTTCAACGGACAGTTGACAGTCCCATTTGGCAGAGACAATGTATTTGGGGCGGAGGGCAGCTTCTACTATACCGATGCAGCACAGCTGCAAGGAGAAGTTAACATAACATATGCGTTGAATCATGTACGGCGTACGGACACAGGGTGGGATCTACACAATATCACCATTACCTTCATGCGGGATGAAGTTCCTGTAGCTTTATTTTATGAAGAGCTCAGTATTTTCCCAAAGATTAACCAACAAGTTTATCATGGACAAGGCAACTGGACTGTTACTCTGATATGGCCTGCAATTGGAGTCTTAAACACCTCTGTTTCAGCATACTTGCTTTTGAGGCCCCCAACCATATTTTTTGCTGACTTCTCAGGACTTGTGGCAAGCAAGCTTGGCAAGCGCTTCAAAGTGTTGGACATCAATTTTTCTGACTCAAGCATGCCTGGTTGGCATAATTTTACTGTTAATCCCGAAGGTTTGTTTGCCTTTGAACAGCTCAACCTTTTAGAAGGGAAGAGTGATTTTGAGCTGCAAGTCAATCAGTTTACAATCAGATGCATATTTGCAACAAGCAACCGAGTTATTGCTAGATTTGAAGTGGCTAGGGTGGTGAGTCCACTTGACAAGGTGGCTTTGGCAAATATAAGGGGCAGTGGTGTTTGGTCAGATGAGCCTTAAGTTACTAAGTTATTACATCCAGCAAAATCGTGTTTACAATGATGTACTGTTAGATTTTTCGAAGTGTTGACAGCCTCATATGATTGCATCAGGATCACAATCTGTTTCGGGCATCATGATCAGTGGGTCAAGCGTACCAATGATATCAAAATTCATGACCAAACGGCAATATTGCTGAGCAAGACTTCATGGTAAGCCAGCTTCACAATGTGTACATGTCATGTACATGCGCAACATTGTGACAAGACATGATGGCACAGTGCATGGTGCGTACATGTGAGGAGCTACCAAATGATTGATACAGTGGTAAACAATTGGGCAGAGCCTTCTTTTTTCCAAGTTTCCTAAATTGAGAAAAGTTTAAACTATCAAGAAATTAAGTTTCTGAAACTTGGGAAAAGTTCCAAATGTGAGTCGCACGAGACAAGCAGGACCAAAAGCAATCCCTGGGTGGTGTTCTTATGGCGCATCGTCGCTGCAATAGCGCCAATTGGATATCGTGATGCTTTCCCAGAGGTACATATGAAACCGATTGCTTGTGCTGTGTACAAACAGTAATTGGAACAGAGAAGAGCGCAGATCTAAAAAACCTCTAGCTTATAGTTGAAGCACCTCTGCAGACCCCGAGCTAGGCAATACGATTACACTGACCCGGTTAACAATATGAACCCAAATCAAGGCACTGTGACAAACGGGATATAAATGCTAGCTAGCATGCTAGCCTTCAGGCCCAATGACCAATGCCATGTCAAAGGAGGGTCCCCTTATAAATGTCTATAATGATGAGGGTAAGCTTACCTTAAGGTCATGAGAACATTCAGAGAAGGGCATCTTAAGATTGTCACACTGCACGCACTGAGCTTACTGTTACGTGCATGCACACACACCAAAATCTTGCAAGAGCTGCAAGCCAACTTGATTGTGCTTGGAGTTGCCAAGCTCAAGTGAAGTTTCAAGCTGGACAGGGCAAAGTCATTGAGAAGCTGCCTGACTAAGGCAGCCCCCTTGACAAGTATGTGGGTGCGCTTATAACTATCCAGAGCTTGGATACCCCTTACAACTTGTTTTGCCCCTCAACGTGATTTGCTGCAAGCCTGTTGGCAACTTGGCCTGCACAAAACTCAGCAATTGACTGGCTGCAGGTGGGACAGGGTTGCTGAGCTGCGATGGTGACCTGCAGTCATGACACACAATTTATCAGGTGTGCTCATCAGGCAGTGCAATGATTGCCACATGACTTGTGCCTGCCTCAAACATGCCATGCACAGTGCTGCACAGTTTGGCCACTTTGATGCTACATTGCAATCTGTGGTGCTTGTCACAGCATTGCCATTTTTTGCTGCTGTGACTGGCTTTGCTGCTGCTACGTGTTTCATTGAAACACAATTGCTATCTGCTACATGCGATATATGCATGCATGGCTCAACAGCTCTAACACTGTGAGGTACATATCAGCTTGACACATGTTGTGTTGCTACATTGCTAGATGTGGTGCTTGTCACAACATTTCCAGCACTGCCACTGGTTTTGCTGTTGTGACTGGCTTTGTTGCTGCTGCTGAGTGCTTCATTGACACACAATACAAATGACAACTACAGCCCTGCCTGTTGCTACATATGATAGATTCAGATCTGCCATGCAAGTCGTGCAGTCCTGCACAGCAGCAAGTCTCACCTCCTGTGCTGAAATAGCAACAACAGCAGCAGTGAGTGAAGCAGGATGCAATTTGGCATGCACCAGCATGCAGCAAGGCTCAGTGTCATGACAGCATTTGCAGCATTGTCATTGACTGCTGCTATGACTGAGTATTCTGTTGTGACTGAGGTTCTGCTGCTGCTGTAGATTTCAATTGCACACAGTGCCAAACCCGCAACTTGCTGTTTATTGATATAAATTCAGTTCTGCCATGGTCATGCTACCAGCAATGCTGCATGTCTCACCTGCTGTGTTAGCTTGCAAGCAGCAGCTCTGTGCAGCAAAAGGGATGAAGCAGCAAGTAATGACCTGCAACAGCATGCAGCAAGGCTCAGTGTCATGACGGCAACTCAGATGTCATTGCTTCTCAGCTGAAGCAATCTTCACAGGTGGCATGCCGGCAATGCAGCATCAATGTGGCTGCTACACAATTGCTAAACAATGTGCAACCAAGTGTGACTGGCCTCATGCAACTCTGGCCGTGTGCTATGACACAATCACTAGAGATTCTCGACTGGTTTAAGTCAGCCCAAAATGCTGGATATACTCAACCGTTTTCGTCAACGTCCAAAACTAATCGTCACAGATTGCTAGGTAGAGCTACCGATTAAGCCAATATCCAGTGATTTATACCGGGTCGTTTTCTAATCGTCGCTCGAAGCTAAAGTCACCTACCCCGGAGTTGGATTAAGTTAGCTTGCGCTTGCTGAGTAAAACCATGCCGGCAGGATTGACTTTAGTCACGGTCAATTCCTGACTTTAGTCAGTACTGACTGGATGATTATAATCATCACAGTATGAGAACCTTGGGAATGTTGGGAAGCTTGGGATATTGTATTACATGTAAAATGGTCAAAGTTTGGGCATGAAAAGTCAGGCTGTATGGTTGTACAAATAATGTACACACACATTTGCATGCTTGCTTAATGCAAATGGCTGAAAAGCAAGAAATTGATGTATTCAATAAGGCGTCAGGGACTGGTGGGTCATGCCCAGGTGGTGCACCTGAGATAGCTTTTGTCTGCAGCTGCACTGTGTGCATCATGGCATGCACAGCCAGTGATCAATTCGAATACACTCCTGCCTGATGTTGCAGATCCAGACACTGGTGGTCCTCACTGTCATTCAGATTGTGTTCTTCGGCCTTGACACTACTGCTTTGTCATAAGAAGCATGCCCAATGCACCAAGAGCCAAGACATGCACTGGAGAGGCTGTGGGCTATTCTTTTATGACTGGCTGCATCAACATGTTTCACTTCAAGCCAAGGTATTGCCTCCCAAACTTGCTGCATATTGCAGTCAGGCATGTCTTGCAATCATGTCCAACATTACATAGCAGCAGCAGCCATTCTGCCTCAACTCAGCTGCACAGGCAAGGGCCTTCACATCTCACAAACTTTCTTTGCTGAAAACTGAACCTTGCATGTTGGGGGCTTGCAGCATGGTGATGATGTCATTTTTTCCAGCTGAGCATGGGGTATGCATTGCATGCTACTATGGATGCTGACTAGGACTCCTGGGTTTAGGGTTTAGGTAGGTACACTTTCATCCCGACATCCCAAGGGGCAACAGATGCAAGTGCACTGAGGCAGCAGGCCCCTTACTCATGTGTGCGCAAGCTTTGTCAACCCAGAAAAATGCAGGTCAAATGGGTGGGACAAAGGGATGGCCAAATGCTCAGTTGGAAATGAGCAGATTTGGGTGCTACAGGTGCCATCAGCTGGGCTTTGTGCTGCTGCTGATCTGCTGAGGGATATGCAGGCATGCTGCAGCTTGAAAGTGTTGTTGCCAAATGCATCACTGGGAGCGGCGCATGTCTGAAAGTCTGACAAGGCACTTTTTGAGGTTGTTGCCAGGCTGCTAGGCTTTGAGGGTGTGTGGAGTCGTGTGCAATGGTCACCTGATGGCCCAGAACCGGCTGTGGGCTGGCAAGCCCCCTTGCTGCCTGCTCACCACCATTGCCTCCAATGGACTGTCACCTGGGAGAGATCTTCACCTTGGCTCCGACCACGCCGCGCTGCGGCGTCGTGCTTGCCACCTTTGCAGCTCCTTTGTGGTACGTGCAAGAACTGAGGGGCAGATCACGCTCTCCTGGCGCGAGGTCACTTCTGTGCAAGGTTTCGATCTACTGTGCAGATTGCTGCAAACGGTACCTGTCCACGGATTCGCAGCTGCCTGATGCAATGCCACCACTCAGTGGCTCTCCTAAGTCCAGCGCGATCCATGAGATTGCTCCTTGGCTGCAAAGTCGAAGCCTGCCCGCCCAGATGGACGTGACCTAACTGGACTGCATCTTGCATCTTCGAGCTGCAGACCGCTGAAGTGATCCTGCAGATTAGTGAAACGGCAAGGCATCTCAAGCTGAAACGAGTGCGCTAAGTTGACGCCGAGCTGGTGCACACAGATCGAGCTGGCGTATTTGCTCGGTCCAATGCTGCTGCTGCTGAAGATGCGTGTGTGTGGGCGTTACACAGATCTGCTTTTGTGCATGTAACTGCATGCTGACATTGTGGCAGGTGAGAGCAGCGCTTCTCAGCAAGCAAATATGCTTCAGAGCAGTTCGGTGTACTTGCTCACCCAGCTTGCACTATACAGCCTCATGATGCATTCTGCATATGCTTGCATGACATTGTGTGCCACAGTGTGATCTAGGGTTTAGGGTTTAGGGGTGATCTCAGACCTTAGTGCCACAGTGCATATCATCCAGTCCCCATTGGCCAAAGGGACTTGCACATGCTATCTTGAAATTTCGGGTGTTGGCTTGTATGACTATTTCGGCCATGCACGTGTTGACTTGGGTCACGTGACCGTACCCATCACGTAATAATGACAACTCATGGTTTTCTGGTGCTTGTAGGGGCATGGCCACCAATCAGGGATGCAAGTATGTGTACAACTTGGTGCAAGTACACATCCCACACCCCATTCAGCTCATCACCTTCACCTTGAAGAGTGGGAGGGGAGCCAATGGGAAACCAGCTCCCATCATGTTGTGTTGCAAGCAAGTCCATGACTTGGTCATGGCTGACACATGCTCCTATAGAAGCTTCCACAGTAGAGCCACCACAGTGGGGTCAGCCTTGGTGACGGGAGAGGACCTCCAAGTCATGATCAGGCTCGAGGTGGTACCTCCCTCCACTCCACAAATAACAGCCATCACTGTCAACCAAGCCCGTACATGCTTGAAGCCCAAGGCCTTGGCACCAAAGCTGACTGGATTGACAGCCATCAAGCTGCAGTCCATCAGCATGCAAGTGTTGCCCATTCCACCACATGTTATGAGTGCAACTCCAATGTGGCAGCCCAGCCCCACACAGCTGAGGGTGGTTGAGCCCTTCCCAGTCACTATCCACCAAATGCAGCTGCCAGCCAGTGTGAAGAAGTCATATGGCTTGATAGCTACCAAGCCTGCCTTGGCCAAGGTGGCCCCCCTCCACCACCAGCTGGATAGCCTTAGAGTTTGGTGCACCACCCCAATCCAGACCAATAGGCCAGGCCTCGCTCTGTTGAGCTCAACTTGGAGGCACCACTTGGCCAACATCTCTTTGTTCTTGGGGCATTGCCATTGGTTCCAAGGAGTGGCTGAGCCCAACTTAGGGGCATACTTGGAGCCAGAGAAGATATGTGCCTTGGTCAGCCTCAAGATGGCACAGAAGCACAGTCCAGACACCTTGAACCATGTGTTGGACACAACAGAGGTGGTGCTAAAGTGGTGGATGGCACAGCCAGGGGGTGATCATCCCAGCCTCCCCAAGGCCATCACATGGCTACAGACCCTCAACAAGCAGGTGGGCAGAGTTCATGCAACACATCACACTCATGGTAGTACACCAGCCCAAGACAAGGTGAGACAAGGTGCTTCATGCAGGTGGCAAGAGCTTTGCATAGGCATAAGGCCACAGTGGTGGAGTTGGAGGAGGCAGGCAAGTGGATGTCAGCTGCAGACTTGTTGCTACTCATCACCACAGCCAGGGATGATGTGGAGGCATCCATCTTGGAAGCAGGCTTCAATCCTGACACATGCAAGGCCTTGCATGATGTGGTCCTGGCTTGCACCATCTTTGGGTACTTGCCACCCATCCGGCTAGCATGCATATGGAGCTTGCTGCACCCCCAATACCAAGGCCCTTGCTTGCATGAGGATTGCAAGGAGGAGAGCTGCCAAGGCAATAGGCTCATCATCACCAGCCAGGACCCACTCCAAATGCACATCCACCTCCCTCACCACAAGAATGAGGGTGCATGGGAGGAGGCCACCATCCACTTTGAGCTGCCTGGGGAGTTGGCCAAAATAATGTACATGCATGTCAGCAAGGGCCATGCTGAGTTGTGCCAACACTACATGGTGTTGGGCTCTCCTCCTTGCCCCTTTGTCTTCATGACCACCATAGGAGGTGGACTCAGCAGCTCGAGCTTGAACAAGCACTGGCAGAGCTGGTTGAAGCAGCAAGGGGGTGTGCCACACCTGCCCCCATCCATATGCAGGCACATCTTTGTGGATGAGAGGATGTCAGATGCAAGAGTGGAGGGACCCAAGAACCAAGGAGCAGCCATGGCAATGGGCAACACAGTGGCTTCATGGGGCAGATACTACCACAAGCAAAAGCACTTCCATCCAAGGGACTGCCAAGCTGCAGTGAATGCCATGGATGTGTGGAGGCAACATGTAGTGGTAAGTTGTGCTTGGCTTGCATGGTGTTACTAGACACCAACCCCCCACCAACCCCTCATAACTCTAAGGGATTTTTGTTGCAGATTGTACCCCTTACCAAGACATCACCCCAGTCCACCTCATCCCTCCTTGGCTTGGTGCCTGCAACTCCAACCTCAAGCACCCATGTGACTGACTCTGATGATGAGGGGATTGCCTTTGTGAGGCCCAAGAAGCAGTTTGTCATCCACTCAGACATAGAGGAAGACATGTCATGAATCAAGTGCCAACCATCATACCCTAGTGCTAGCCCTTGTAACAAGATCTTGATCATGCTGTCCAGCTATGCATTCCGTAATGCTCGTGCTCACAACCCACACATTCATAGCTTCCCAATGGTCCAACTCCCATGAGAAAAGACCAAGTATAGCCTAGTGTAAGGACCCTAGGGTTGCCAACCCATACTTCCTTGTGTGTGGACCAAGTGCAAGGGGGACATATAGCAGGAGATGAAGGAGGTTTAACCCTCTTTTGCAAAGGCCTTTTTGGACTGCCAAGGCATCTTCAACATCCTCAACACCTTCACCTCTCCACCACATCCACTTCACCACCACCCCAACCTCACCATCCCCACTTCACCATCACCTCACTACAACTTGTCATCAGAGTTCAAGCTTGACAAGCACCCATCCTCCCATGCCAAGGGCTCCTCAGTGTTGTTGACTTGCTCACCAGGTAAGGTTGTACCACCATAGCACAACCTCCCATCTTGCCCTTGGCCTTCAAGTGTACAACTGTTCACTCAATGCTGCAGGTGTTGGCAGTTCTTGGTCCACTTGGCATTGGCACCACAAGGCTTGGGCTGTTTGGGCATCCTCAAGGTAGGCCTAGGCACATTGACTAGATTCTTGGCCATCTTCTCAACCTTCCCAACCTTCCCAAGCATGACTCACCCTTGTGTCTTACAATGCAGGCTGTGTGTGGGCACCATTGTCAAGACCCTACAAGGCTTGGGCTGGGTGCCACCATCTCTTCACCCCTCATAGGTGCCTTCTCTCCCTCCACCCTTCCTCCCACACCCACACCCACACCCTCACCCTCACCCACATGCCCCACACGCAGGCTGCTTTGAGGCTAAGGCTGAGTGCACCCCTTGGGCACAAGCTTCTAGCATGCACCACCAACCATGTGCAGCCTGGCTTTATCATGGCCAAGACTCCCCTCATGGCCAAAGTGCAACATGGTACTGAGCCCAAGCTCAATGGCCAGCCCATGTGGGGTTGTAGGGTTTAGGGTTTAGGTAGGTACGCTTGCATACATGACGCATGCATATCTGTCAGGTGGACTTTACTCATGCAAGCTGACTGCTGCAAACAACAAGAGTGATCACGTGGCATCTACATGCAGCATGTAGA
>JAABUK010000989.1_pt1 | contig 56665 bp, 37 predicted proteins | sample 5559141 | NCBI WGS metagenome assembly JAABUK01 (sample SAMN10711869, study PRJNA513367) | rock metagenome | isolation source: Antarctica rocks | place: Antarctica: Victoria Land, Pudding Butte nord | collected 2016-01-03 | reverse complement strand
AAATATAAAGATAAATAAGCTAATTTAATACTAGCCTTATCTATTATATTAATTAGCTCTTAATTCTAATATATATTTATATTATTAATTATAATTATTAATTATAAGTTACTATTAATAACCTAGCTATAATAAGGGAGGACCTAAGTATATATAAAGTTATTAAATATATTAGCCTTAATAGAGCCTTAATATATAAGGTATAAGAGGTAACTATTAATTATAAATATAAATAAGATATTCTACCTTTTTAATTATTTTAAACTTTATATTTAGTATAGTATTTTATTAAGGGGTACTTATCTATAATATCTATTACCTAAGATCTTATTATTAATATATAAATAAAGAGGTAGCTAATAAAGCCTCTTATTAATATACTTATATATAGTACTCTTATTAAGGAAGATAAGTTAATTAGCTTATTAGCTAGTTAAATATATAAATTTTAAATTTCTAAAGTCTTAATTATATTATTAAGCTATTTTCTTTATATTCTTCCTAAATTAGCCTAATTATTATAAATATTATTAAATTATTAACTTATTAATAGTAACCTTAAACTTATTATATAAGAATAAGGTTATCTTATTTAAATAAACTATTAAGTATTAATCTAAGTAAATAAGAAATTCCTCTTATAATAAATTATTAATAAGATAGTTATATCCTAGCTAAGGTATTATAAATAGTATATAAATTATATCTTACTCCTCTTAGCTCTACCTTATATATTTAAGTATCTTTATATTAACCTTATATATAGTAATAATTTAATTATTATTATATTTAAGCTTAAACTTATATTTAATACACTTCCTAACTATTAATATAATAGGTAGAGGTATAATAATAGCGTAGTAATAGCGCGGTAATAGTAGTAAGATAATAAGTTAGGTTTAAAATATTAAAAATAAGATATATAGAACTATTTATAAGATCTATTAAGAGGTTTATAGACTATAAATACGACCGTATATTATTAAGGCCTTGCTACCTATTTTTAGTAGGGGAGGTTCTGCGACGTGCGGCCCACTAGCGTCCGGGACAACGCCTTTGTAAACTGCTGTATACAATGCTGTTGCGGAAGGTGACGCATTCTGCCGTGGAAGCACAACACACCTGCTAGAACTATTTGCGGAAGACGCGTCCACCAAATCCTTCCCATCTGCATTCTGGGAGCTACCCCGGTGAACGCTGTAAAGCGGAAAACCCTATCGCTGCCTCTGAGTATTTTATTCGTTCCACTGATCATTGTAAGATTGCGCAAATGGAGAGCCTTGTCGAGGCGGTTGCGACCACGCCTATCATCGACCATCATGCACACAATCTTCTGATCCCATCTGAAATTGGAGCGCACGATCTGTTGTCTATCACTAGCGAAGCGAATGGGCCGGCCTTGCAGCAAGGAGCCCCGTCTACTTTGGCACATCTACGAGCAGTCCATCAGTTGGCCAAGCTTCTCGACTGTGATCCGACCTGGAGTGCTGTTCAGACAGCAATTCAGCGAAAACGCAATGAACCCGATGATGCATGGGCTCGGCAATGCTTCCATGGCCTCGAAACAGTTCTTATCGATGATGGTCTGGACCCCGCCAATGTTCATCCCTATGAATGGCATGACCGTCTAACACGCTCAAAATGCAAAAGAATCGTGAGGATTGAGAGGGTGGCAGAGAAATTCATGACTGATGCCTACGAGGAGTTTGGCAATTTGACGGCCGAGCAACAAAAGACTCACAACCATGGAGTGACTTCCCGATTCACCAAGCACATTCAGGACGCCTTGTCTGATCCCGCTGTCGCCGCTTTCAAGTCTGTAATCTGTTACAGGGTAGGTTTACGGATTCAGGAATTTGATCCTCGTGGCTCAGAGCCCATTGACGTAATGTTGAAGGAAGGAGACCTGCATGGTCTCTCGCGTCTTGAGAATGACCGTCTAAATCCATACTTTGTTCATTTGACCGCGAAACTGATAGAACGTAGCGCATCGAGGAAACCCCTTCAATTTCATACAGGTCTAGGAGACAATGATATCGACCTTGGACTTTCGAACCCGTCTCATCTACAAAACTTCATCAAAACATATCCCAAAGTGCCCGTTGTTCTTCTCCATGCAAGTTATCCTTTCACGACTGAAGCGGGCTATCTTGCCAGCGTGTATGGCAACTGCTGGTTCGACATCGGAGAGGTATTCCCATTCTTGAGTCAAGATGGACAAGAGAAAGTCATCCGAGAATCATTAGATCTATGTCCTTCCGAGAAGTTGACATGGAGTACAGGTAGTTTCCCTGTAGCCTTCCCCCCAACAAATATCTGACCAGTGACGTACAGACGGGCACTGGTTCCCTGAGACATACCTCTTAGCTATTCTGCAAGCTCGAGAGGCGATGCAAAGGGTTCTGTGCGAGTATGTGGAGCGTAAAGCTCTCACGGTCGCGGAAGCAATCAAAATCGTTCAGGATGTTCTCTTCAATACATCGAATAAGCTCTATAATCTGGGATTGCAACTGATTCCAATCAGCCAGTCTATCTGGCCGGATATGTCTACTAAAGCGTCGGACAAGGAGTGGATTGCCAATTTTACCCAGCTTATGACCTTTCTCAACAAGCAACCAATGACCCGCTACCTGCGGTTCCAATGGCTAGACTATACAGCAACTCCGCGAGTGCGAGTCTTGCCTACCAAACAAGCCCTTAAGCTGTTCGCAGATGGGAAATTTGTTACAGTTATAAATGTCGTTCTCGGACTCCTACAGGACGATTTTCTCTGCCCTGATGTTTTCCCGGCCGATGTCTACAATCTCTATCCCCGCTTCGAGAGTCTTCGCCTTGGGAGTCGCGCGGGCTACGCGACCCTACAGTGTGAGTTCCGCGGGAAAGATGGTACAGAGTTACCCACCTGTCCTCGAACATGCCTCAGAAGACAGGTCGAGAACGCTGGTGCTCATGGTATGAGCTTTCTTATAGGATTTGAGATTGAGGTTGTTTTTATGAGTAGGAAGGCTGTGAACGGTGCGTTCCAATATGGCGGTACACCAATCAATGATGGTGGTCATGCCTGGTCAACCGCACGAGCGCTTCAACAAGACAATCTTATGGATCTTCTAGAGGTCATCCATACCAAACTAGAAAGAGCGGGCATCGAGGTCCAGCAATTCCATGCTGAGAGCAGCCCGGGGCAATACGAGATCATCCTCGATCCGCTTCCGCCGCTTGCAGCTGTGGACGCCCTTTTGGCAGCTCGCGAAATCATCTCGAGCGCGGCTGCAAACGCGAGCATGCGTGCCACTCTCCATCCGAAGCCTTCTCCAGTACATGGTGGCACTGGCGCACACGTCCATATCTCTGTCACACCGGGTGAGGCATGGCAGGAATTCTACGCGGGCGTCCTGAAACACCTTCAGGCTATTGCTGCCTTCACATACTCGAACGATGCAAGCTATGAGAGAGTGGCTGACAGCGTATGGGCTGGAAGCACGTGGATTGCATGGGGGACTCAGAACCGTGAAACTCCGGTCAGAAGGATTGAGGGGTCACATTTCGAGATAAAATGTATGGATGGCCTCAGCAACCCCTATCTTGCTCTGGCCGCCATGATCGGGGCTGGAGTGCAGGGTGTGCTTGGCAAGGAGCCCCTATCGATGCAAGATTGTCCCACAGACCCGGCCAAATTGTCGGCCACGGAAAGAAAGAATCTTGGTATCACGAAGCAATTTCCCAAAAGTATAGAGGAGGCCTTGTCTTGTTTGGAAGAGGATGAAGAGATTCGCGAAATTCTGGGACAACCGGTCGTGGACAATTATAATATGGTGAAGCGAACAGAGGATGAGAGGCTGAAAAAGATGGAGCCAGAGCAGAGAAGGGACTGGCTGATGGAGAGGTATTGATGCTGCTCGCTGGGCCCGTGCAAACACAGTTGTACCCCACCGCGTTCCGCTATAGGTGAACTGCATTCGCACAGTCTCCTTTCTTGCTTCATCCACTTGGGATCGCATTCGGGGTTGTCAATCCCATCGATTGATCGTTCCTATCTCTCTGTTGTATATTGTAAGATGCAGAAAATCAGCGAGTGTGAGGAAGAGCCGGTGCATGCCGTGGTAGGAGTATGACCTTCCCCGCGCCCCAGAAAATGACGTTGCACGAGCAGCTCCCTCCTTCACTTTGCATCCTGACCTTTGCAATCTCTGTCAATGTTATGAGGGCCCAGATACAATATACGCGCTTGAGCTGAAGACAGCGCAATCCTCAAACATGGCGGAAGTACCAGAGATCAAGAAGGTGAGTGTGGTGGGGTCTCGCTCATCGAAGTTCCTAGAGCGGACAAAGCTAACAGACGCATAACGCAGCTCGCCATGATAGGCTGTGGGAGCATGGGTGGTGGCATGTAAGGCTCAGACTTCTGAATCATCATCCCCAGTCCTGGAAAACCCCTGTGGAGCTGTCAGGTATCCTTGAAAGTAGCGGCGCTCTGTTCACCAGGTTTCACATTTGGTCCCGAACACATATCGCGACCCTATTCAATTACTTCACGAGGAAATGCTAAGTCTGGATCTCGCGGCATAAGGGCGTTGCTGTTTGCAGAACATGGCATCACTGTCGCCCTCAACGATCCCTCCGAGGACACCGTCAATGCACTCCTCAAGACTGCCGAGAAGGATGGCATTCGAGACAGAGTCGAGAAACATCAAGCTTACGAAGACCTATGCAAAAGCCTCGACAAACCCAAGGTCTTTTTTCTCTCTCTACCACATGGTACCGTCGGCGATTCTGTTGTCGATGGCCTACACTCCTATCTCGAAAAAGGCGATGTAATCATCGACGCTAGTAACGAGAATTGGAAGAATACTCAACGCCGTCAAGGCAAACTCGTCTCTCAAGGCGTCTTCTACGTAGGCTGCGGCGTTTCAGGTGGCTATCAAGCTGCACGTCGAGGACCCTCGATGTGTCCTGGCGGCGAAGATAGAGCCCTAGACATAGTCTTGCCGCTCTTGCAGAAAGTCGCTGCTAGGGACTCGAGAGGCAAACCATGTGTGGGGAGGTGCGGGATGGGTGGCTCGGGACATTATGTCAAAATGATACATAATGGTATCGAGCATGGCATGATGAGTGCACAGAGTGAGGCATGGCAGATTATGAGCAAGGCGATGGGGATGTCCTATGATGAAATTGGGGATGAGTTTGCTCGGTGGAATGGTGCAGGCGAATTAGTAAGCTTCGTGACCGGCGAGCATTATCAGCTTGTTGACGAATGGCCAGAGAGGAACGTTCCTGGTTGATATTGGAGCGAAAATCAACAAGCAACGAGATAGCAACGGTAAACACGTCTTGTCCGTTGTCCAAGACAAAGTTGTCCAAGACGTCGACGGTACTGAGGGAACGGGGGTTAGACCACTTCCGACACTCATAGACACCCCCTATCCACTAATACCAGGCTCTAGGTCTGGTCATCTTTAGAAGCAGTCCGCCTTCACGTCCCCGCTCCCACACTCTCCGACGCCCACAATGTCCGAATAGCTTCCGCCTTCCGCAAAGATCGCAAGAAGATCAATGAAGTATTCGGTGGCCATTTCCCCATCGAAAGGATAACCCATTCCGAAGCAGAGAAAAAGACCTTTCTCGAAGATCTCCGAAAAGCCGTCTATGAAGCCTTTCTTGCTGCCTTTGTGCAGGGGCTCAACATCATCGATCAAGCAGACCAAGAGAGCAAGTGGCAAGTCGATTTTGCGGAAGTGATTCAGATATGGAGAAACGGCTGTATCATTCGTGCTGATTACATCGCCGATATGCTGGAGGAGATCTTCAAACAACCTAGAGACCGGGACAGGGACCTTCTGCACAATCCGAGGATTGCGAAAGAGTTGAACGAGCATTTCACCGTAAGCCCATGCCCACTCCAATCAAACCTAGACAGTCCAAACGTGGTATTCGTTGTTACTGATTGAGTGATAGGCGCTCAAGAAAGTCGTAGCGATGGGTGTCGAAACCAACGCCATTATACCCAGTCTGAGCGCTTCTCTCGAATATCTGAAATACTCGGTCAATACCGTTCTGCCAACACAATTCTACGAGGCGCAGTTGGACTATTTCGGGAAGCACATGTTTGATTTAAAGTCTGAACCAGCGGGCGAGCCGGTGACTGGGAAGCATCATTTCGAGTGGAAGTCTGCTTAGAGATCAGGTGGGCAGTTGTTCGTACATACCTCTGCGGCATGGGTGAGGATCGTAACGGGCTGGATGTGTACATACTGAGAAATCAATAATGAGCAACTCGAGCACATAAAGCTCTTTTAGTCATCGGACTTGATAAGACCATCATCCATCTCACATAAATTTCATCACAAAAGGGCTTGCTGTTGCCAGCGACGATCTATATATGGGGGTATCAAGTATGGAGAAAACCTCGCTGAAAACCAAGAGTCATTCTACATATCCATGCAAGCAACCATTTCCCACCTCGCCATCGCTATGAATGCATATTCATCACCGTTTATGGAGGTCTGGAAACACTCTGTCTTGCGGTCCTGATGACCCCCCAGCTTCTTTCTCTTTCCCCTTCCCTTTGTCCGATGTTTGTCCATTACTTGGTCCATCCGTTTCCGGTAGCTGTCCGTGCGCACTCAACGGCTTGATCTCTGCCTCGCCACCAGCTGGCAAGGCCAACCACCACCACTGATCAAGAGCGTACCCGCTTCCCACTCTTGTTGCTGCCTTCGCTTCCTCCAGCCAGCCGAAAATTATCTCGATCTCCCAAGCATACATCGCAGGCCTCGTCGCCTTTTCAATTTCCTCAGCATTTACGCCTGGTCTCACAGCTAGAACAGCCATGACCGCCGCAAGCGCCATGTCCCACATTAATGACACGAGTTCGCCATTGATACCGTACCACATCGGGATCTTCGCTATTGGATCTTGCAGATGCTGACTAGGTGGTGGAGGAATTGACTCAAGCGGATTTCCACCAACATAAGACGGGAGAGGGTGCATCTCAACCTGAAAGTTCAAGCGGTTCTTATCCATGAGTCTAGTCTCGTAGCCGCCGTCTACCTGACCCCATTCGTTTAGGGGTAGGTTGATTGGCACCAGTTTGATACGCTTGTGGGCGAGGAGGTTTATCATGGCCAGGGTATCGCCATCGTCTGCTGTGTATGGGAACAGCACAAGGCCCTTCTCGGCGAAGTCTTTGTCGACACGTTGTTTGGACTCTACCGCACGCTGAAAATGTATGGGCAGCAATTTCTTCCCTAAGCGCGATATTAAGTGGTCGCTAATATGGTAATTGCGGCCTGGGATGAGGCGGCCCTTGTTCTCTTGTGATAAGACCTGGTCAGAAACGAGCTGTCTGAGAGCGTCATCCACAACGTGATCCGGAAAAGTGCCGAGTTTGACGCTGGCATTGTCTGGCTTGTAGGTGCTTGCAGAGGTGATGAAGTTGGCACGGACCCAGGTTTTGGCAATGGCAAATTGATCTCTGCCTTGAAATGGGTTCTTTGGGCCTTCATCGTTGATAGGGTATACGTAAGAATTGCTAGTCAAGATGCTCTCTCGCTTAGCTACGGTATGCTTAGCTGCACCATTGATATCGTAGTAGTCGTTGATATCAATTTCGGAAGGCTCTTTGAACGTGTACAGATCATTGAATTCAGCGCGTTTTGCTGGGAGATCCGGCTGCGACTGACTCGATGTGCCCAAATGTTCCAGTGTCCACTCCGTGAGCGACTTCCAGTCGTAATTTTCGAGATTATCAAAGTCAAGTACTGGTACGGAGCCTTCTTCATAAGCTTTTGCGAACATTTCCTGGAAATCAGCTTCCATCTTTGGTAATACTAGCTTGAACTTATTTCGTATGTATGGCCAGCGTGTAGCTATGAAGTTCTGCTCATAGGTACAATCGAATACTTTCGATACTATCACCCAGTCAACACGCTCTTCGAGGCCTCCAGTCAATGTGCGGACAATCATGACCGCAGTAAGTAGGCGTCTCTCATCATCTCTGCGCAGAAGCCTGGCTTCGCGAGGCCCGCGGATCCTACGTAGCTTTGCTGGTCTGCCATTTGCGTCCAGTGGCACGATTTTTGAAGAATCTTCTTGGGGCGTTCCTTCCACGAGCGATGTCAAGCGACGACGCTTCAAGGGTGCTCGTACTTCGCTTCTTTTCAAGGCCTCGGCGGAGACATCTCTGGTGCCAGGTTTGGGTATACGGTCACTTATTCTTGACCTGATCGTATTGACGTTCGCTAGCCTCCTATTGGTTATCCGTCCTTTGTCAGAGGATATAACGATTCCTTTCAGCTGGTCCATGTTGGCATCTACAGCTTCAACGGTGGTGTGATCATGAGAGAAGGAATGGTTGATAAAGGTCAAATGCCCGAATCTAGCGTGCTCTAAGCCTTTTGACTCAAGCTCCCATCTCAATTGGTTGTCAACTTCCTTTTCGAATCGAGTGTCTTCACCCTCCAGTGATCGCTTCGGCAATAGACTGCGAGGACCTCTTTGAGCTGGGAAATCACGGTGGATGGTGCGCGAACCGTACGAGTAGGGCTTCGAACATGTACCGACGTCTTTATTGATTTGTCGTGGAGGCGCAAAACCTGAGAATCCTACCGAAAAAGTACCGGAACTCTGGTGGAAGTAGTGAAGGGCATCCATGAAATTGACAACAAGCTCGTTTGGACGTGGCCGGAAATTATGTGTCTGCTCAATGGGTAGCCAGGTGAAAACAGACCCAATCGCAGATGGATCTGGATATTGAGACTGTGTTTTCACACTTTGGCCCAGACCTTCAGATCTGAATGTGTCTGGTGCTGAAAAGACAGGTATACGCTTCAGAGTAGGCTGCTTGTGTCCCACTGCCGCCATTGATGATGCCAAATCTTCCTCGCTGGCGCCTGCAGTATACGGTGAACTATACGGAGAGTAACCCAGGTGACTTGCTGCGGGTCGGGGGTATGAGTTCTTCGATTGTAGGCCGCTGAATAGAGAAGAGGTTTGCATTGAAGCGAGTGGAGATGACGGGTAGCTGGGGCGGATATAGCTGCAAAGGAGCGAGGGTCTTCTACCGTTAGTCGTGGCTCGATCTTGCACCATTGGGGCCCCAGGTAGTTTCGTCCAATTATTGGCTAAATTCATGGGAGTGAGTCTTCTTATTCTTTTTGGCGGATCCATTTGCATTCCATATCGGGCATGAGGACGATGACGATGGTCATTAATTGTGGGCTCTAGCACGGTTGGTCGCTCTTCCTCGTAATTAAATTCCGAGAACGCATATTGCTCCGGCAGCCATAATAAATCCCTAGTACTGTTCGCCGGGGCGCTTGCAGGTCTTGGGAGCGGTGGTTGGGCTGTCGCTGCAAGAGATGATGCCCCCATTGTCGTGAATTTCCTAAGACTAGTCAAGTCCCCCATTCTGCGTTCTCTTCCATTTCTTCGGGGTCTTGATCCATCCGGGCGTCTCGCACGACTTGGGGATATCTGAGGGATGTGTGGTACTTCCAGAATCTGGTCAGACTCCAAGCGAGCGGATTGCGCTGAAGCTCCTTCCGTTCCGTTCTGGCCACTATTCTCCCTCTGTGCGAGCTGTTCCTTCGCTTTCAAGGCCGTGTATCTCGCGTCTTGAACTCTCTCTTTTCCATCCATCATCTTTTGAGTTTTGGCAGAGTATTCGTCTGGAGGCACCACAGCACTTGGCCAAAAGAAGCGCGGATGATGAGCTATCATGCGCCTCTGAACATCTTTCACCCTGGGATCCATAACGTCAATGCTAGGATACATGAGCATATCCTTCTTTACCTTTAAACCTTTCTGGTCTTTGAAGAAGAATATGATTTGTTGAAGCTTGCCCTCACTGCATAGCGCATCCACCGAATTCTGCATCGTTTTGTCTTCTGGTGTTCCCCCTTCCAATCCTTTTCTCTCCCATTCAATAACAAAAGCCTTGATCAACTCTTTGTGGCCCGGATATACACCTCCACACTTATCAATGATTTCCAAAATCACCATCTTGCGCAACATGGCGACTGAACCTCCTTGTCGGTTCATTTTGCCAAAGAGCTTGCGGCGTGTCACTGGCTTTGGCTTTGTAACGGGAGTTACAGGCGGTCTCGGACTCTGGAGTGAGCTAGCTTTGAGACTTGAATAGTGTGCTTCGTCTGTGCCACGGAGTACTGAGTTCACAGCAGTCAACAGTGGCTTGGGAGACTTGGTAGGGCTTTTCTCGCTACCGATGCTTGATCCTGTGTCCAATGTAGAGAGATGCCGAGTTAGGGGAATCTCGGTCGGTCCGCCATCGTGTTGGCTGGACTCGTAAGTCCTAGGAGTCTGGATTGCAGCGGTCATGTTCTTATCAACAATCTCACCTTCGTCTGGAAAAGGAGGAGTCGTGCTTCTGACGGGAGGTTGTTGAGTAGTTCCTGCCCAACCTAGCACAATGGTCGTCCTGTCATGTGGATCGCTTGTCTGCTTTCCTGTCCCATCAATCATCAACGGTATCCCTCCAGTGATGGCAGGTAGCTCTTCGGCAACGGGACGGTTTCTATCATCTACGGTTTGTGTCATTTCAACAATAGGATAGACCTCTTTCCCAAGCTCAAGAGGCAAAATTCTCTCAAAGGTAGGAGGAACACTTGCGCTTGCCATGACCGTATCTTCAGTGATAGGAGAGGACACTTTTGTCGCAGTGGTATGTTTCCATTCAATACCAGAAGGCATTCTTTCTACTTCAACACTCGTCTTGCCGATACCGTGAGATGGAGCTTCGTCAATTACGGAACTTGCATTGTCGATATTACGTGAACCGATCTTTTCGAAAGTAGGAGAGTCTTTTTGAACAACATGAGGCGCTTTAGATTCCGGTGATTGGATGGTTTGCGCTGAACAACCAGAGCCGCCGTGCAAATCCATGGAAAGATGGTTCAACGAAGGTTGGCCTCGATGGGGCTGGTGAGACTCGTCACGTTTCCTTTTTTCCCCAGTCTTAACAGGAAACGGAGAATTGTGTACTAATGGAGGATGGCTGTCCAATTCTTTGTCGGATGATAACTGTGAGTACGGATGAGTGGATACGATGGACCCATCGACCGGCTCCCCCGAACTAGACAAGGCACTCCTAGCTGATGGCAATACGCTTGTCTCTTGAGAGTAATAAGGAGACAGTCTCGAAGGCTGAGGAGACGGCCCACACGCGGGCGGCAATGGGCTTTGATCATGCAGAACACGTGGAATAGGCATCAACGTCTGAGGGGAGGGCTTTCCCGCTGGCGGTACTTCGCTCTGCTCTAGGCCGAGTCGCGAAGGAGCTGGATTTTCAGAATGCATCAGGCTCTGCCCTTTAGCAAGACTAGCAGGCGCTTGCTGCGGCGCCTCTGCCTTCTCTATAAACCAAGGCATTTCACGTAGCCGTGCAGATCTGAAGACCACAACTTTGAAAGATTGCGGCCGAAAGCCTACAGGCTCCATATTCCTCTTCCTTCGGCGTGTAGTTTTTCCGAGATAGATGCCATCGTGGGTCCTTATGATATTTTTTAGATCCGACTCGTAGTACCTGAACATGAATTTGACCCAGCCGGGATAAAATCCTTCAGGGTAGGGACCGGCATGAAGACCCAAGGGTGCCTGTGATAGTTCCCGTATCGGGGTTGTAAGTGGTATTCGTGGAGCCGAAGTTTCACTTGCTGGTGTTGCAGGCACTTCGTCTGGTTGCAGAGCCACTTTTCCAGCCTTCTTCGCTTTTGGAGCCTGGACTGGTGGCGGTATGTACATCGGAAGAAACGACGATGAATGAGCAGCTGTTGACGGAAAATATTCAAATTGAATACCGTATGGAATACTACCTGGGGTTAGATTTGCCGAGCCATACTGCACAGGCGCCTTTGATATGCTCTTCCTCTTTGGACATTGGACTATCGGCAGTGAAAGTAGTGGAAGAAAAGCGGCCGAGTGAGCGAGAATGGAGGGAAGATAACAAAACCGAAGGTCGGAGGGCTGCTTCCTTCTTGGCCGAGGACCAATATGATCTGATTCCTTTCGGGGTCGGCCTTGCTTTCCTTTCACTTTTTCTTGCGAGGTTTTCTCGCTCAACAAAGGTGGCAGGGTATGGGACCATGTGTGCGCAGTCATTGAAGGCCAATAAGGCGTTACAGCCGTATCTTCAGTATCGGCTTTACGCTGATCGTTGTTTTCCGTTGGGAGGACGTCTGCTTCAATCTCTTGCTCCAGGAGATGGGCAGGGACACGCCTAATCTTTTTGGAATTTTTATCCGCTTTTCTCCCTGGCTTCAGAGGATTACTTGAGCCTAGTAAGACCCTTTCCCCCGGAGCCGGAACAAACATAGTATGTGCAGCCATTGAAGGCCGGTACGGAGCTATTTTGGGTTGTCCCCTGAGAGACCGCTTGTGTCTGAGCGGAGGTGGCTCTGGTCCGCCAGCAAACGTGTGAATTATCATGCCCTTGGTATATTCCGAGAGCGACTCCTGTCCTGCCTCTTTGCGAAGGGACTCAGTCTGGTCTAATACACAAGAGGTGACCAGTACAGCATCCCTTCCCTCAGCAATACGCAAAGAGATCTCTTTCTCTATCTTACCTCTTGCATACTTCTCAGCCATTTCTTGGGAGCGGTTGTGTCTCTGGATGGTGTGAGTGTCCAACTGGTCAATATCGATAGAAGCGCCAGCCGCGGGATATTTGCGCGGCCGGCCTCTTCGTTTCACGCCGACGCCCATTTGTATCGACCGATCGAAATTTGGGGGCTTCGCAAGCGAGAAGGTCATGTTGCGCGCAGGAGCCTTTAGCTTGTTCGATGCTGCCTTAGGGTGAGAAAAATGAACACCTTAAAGCATTTAGCAAGCGAAGCAAAACCAGTAGCTTGATGATATTACCATGTATGCTGTTAGCTTGTCTTTGAAGGACTGGACCGCTGCTTGAAATATTGAAGGTATCCTCCTTGAGTACCGAAGCGCACTCTTCAAGAGTTGCACTGTTATTAGGCCCATGGAAAAGGTTGGAGTCGATTACTGGGAAACCAAAATCATCCAAATCCGGCACCTCATCCAAAGAGGCGGCGAAATTCCTTCCAGCTGTCAAATCGTCAGGCACGGTCACCACAGCTTCCCAAAACCCGACGCCTTTCTCTACAAGCTTGTTGAAGCTCTCATACGTGTAATAATTAAAGATGCTACCCTTGCCTTTCAATATAGTGTCTCGTATGATCGAAAGATGGCGGAGGTGCAAAGGTTGTGACATTTGCCAACATTCAGTAAGTCGTGTGACATACTCAGTGGCCGGTCTGCGGACATATTCACCAAATAGGGTGTCTCGTATGTCCTAGGCGCAAGATCAGTGTGCCCACGCTCAATGAATTAATCCACAGAATGTGTACTCACGTTCATGTTCATTCCTTGTGTCCCAGATCGATCTATTAGGTCAAAGATCTGATTGCAAGCAGACCTATCTGGGGTCCATTGAGGAACAGGCCGTTCCAATTTACTAAGCTCTCCGCGTCGGAGGGCTGTTGTTGCCGATAGCTCAACTTCTTGGTTTTCATCAAGATCCTGGGTTTCTACAGTCTCTTTTTCCACGGGAGCGCCAGGGTCTTTGTTTCGTTCTGGATGCGCTCTCTGATACGTAGTCTCTGTAGCGAAGCGTTTCAGCATCAAGTGGCTTGTATGCATCAGTCTCTTAGCGTTGAGGAGTTGGACACACACGCGCTCCTTTTGAATATACCCATCTTTGTACAAGCGCTCCGTCCGTGTAGGAAGGGATCTCTTGTCTTGACCACTTTTTCTGACCAGGTCGTTCTGGTAGATACCTCTAGGACCGGAAGCTGCTATTAATGAGAGACAAGCAAAATCTAGGACCCTGACTTTGTTCAGGTCTGGTCCATGCCCTGTGAGGGCATGCCACATGCGGTTTTCGCTTGCATAAAGTCGAATCTCAGTATTGTGGCTTGAGGTTCCGATGTCCATGGCGGGCTTCTCAGATGCAGTAGGCCGCGTAGTGGCCTCATCTTTCTGTGTATTCTGGCCATACTGATCGGCGGCTGAAGCGGTAACAGAGTCTTGGGCGATCTCGATGGCTGTCTCAGCTGTGTCAGCCACCTCGGTACTTTCTGATTGTTGGGACGCAAGTCCATCGTAAACGTTTGCCACGGACACGGGCCCTTGAAAAGCGATATCGTTGCCGCCAGGCTGTGAAGCTTGGGAGACTAGCTCAGAACTTCCTGTTTGTTCAATAGCAGCATTGCCTGCTTCTGCATCGGACAATGTCAGTCTCTTATAAACAGTACGATCTCCCAATCTGATTTCGGGATGTTCGATCAGCCACAGCCACACCTGCTCCAGGAAAGATCTGTCAACATTAGGAACGCTGCTTAGTTTTTGCGCGGCAGCCTCGTCTCCATTTGCGACAACAGCCTTTTCAGGCGGATCATAATAGGTCCTGACATAAGCAATGTAATCGGATGGCAGTGCTCCTAAAAGAAAGTCATCAGCCAACTGAGTCTGTGTGTAGACCGTAGCAAGATACAAATCGCAGGGTGGATAATTCGAGCTGTGAAGAGCAGTAGCTAGAGTGGAACGTGCTGAGGTTGCCTATTACATTGACTCAAGAAGGAATAGCTCGTTGGGATACTCCATGCTACTAGGCGAAATAGACTGAATCGGACTCGGACATGGACTGGAAATACAGCTCGTGACGTTCCTTCTCGAATGACTCACCATACTCTCCACAAAGGGCAATACAGTCCAACAGGTGGTGGATCAGACCATCCAAACTTCTCGCCATATTAATCGTGACATTATGACCCCCTCTAGAAGGGTCGCTAGAGTGGTAAAATTAGGCCATGGTCGGCAAAGAAAGATTTATTCAGCGAGATTCGAACGGTGGCCTCTAGGTCACAAGCATAGATGGTAGGATGGTAGTGTACTGGAGTGCTCAATGATTGTGTGTTCATATTGCGGGGTCCCATACATACCGATACGATTACCGTAAGGCTGGATTAGCGGTTCGGCTTACGATAAAGATCTTACCTAAGGTAGGCATCCACGGCATCGTGATCCTAGAGCATAGAACTAAGGTACCTACTTTACCAACTTGTGCGTAACAGAATACCTACCACCTGTATTGATCGTTGATCTAGTCTTCCGCTTCGAGAGTATTGTTTTAGTTCCAGCTCAAATACCCCGTAGCTGATTCTGTTCCGGCTGTCGTTTCTGCGTATGCCAAGAGCCATACTATCTGTTTTTCAGCTGTATTAAGCACGAGGTATTCATCTTATGGGGCATGCGGATCCGAGCAAAGCGACCTGCTGCAATTGCATTCTATGATGTATTCAGCAATGTCTGGCAGAGATTGGCCTAGCAATGCCTCCAGGCATCAAAATTACTTGTACCAACCGCCTTCGTTTTACCGTTGAGACAGGCCAGATCCTGGTCAGGACGTTTTACTTGACGAAATCGACGTCTAGATTGTCAAGTAGAATTAGGGGAGCTGGTATTGACATTCCGCAGGGCGATGTATTGAAAGCTTTCACTATGTAGCGGGCAAATGTGATATCTCGCCTAAGGTCTGGTCATTCTACAAGAGATACACGTAGATCAACACAACGCCGTTTCCCATACTTATTGTGGAACTTAGGGAAACCGTTCAGCAGAGCTTCCAACAGACCCGGTAACGCCGTCATGCACGTTCAACGAATCCCCCCTCATTCATTTCCACCATCCATGATGCTTGCTCCAATTCCTCTTAGTTGCCCCTTTGAGATCATCAACATTCAGCAAGTCCACGCCTTCTTTCACGAGGACATCCCAGACATGATTTCTCAGGCTAATTGGCCAGAAAGGCAGGTCCCAGTATCTGGCCTTTAGGCCCCTCGCATGTGCTCCTCGAATCTGACTTCGAAGCAGGACCATCTGATGCTCGGAGAATTCTCCGTCTGTCAATTGGCCAATGGCTTCGCCGAAAGCCACGCTGGCGTAGAAAGAATTGCCAGGATTGAAGACGGTTGGGTCATCTCCGTCAGTACCGGACTTTCCTTGGCCCTCCTCATCTGATCGCTTCATATAATTTTCGAATGTCACTTCTCCTGCTGCTGTATTATTGGCTTCCTTGGCTTCCTGGAGCTGCTCATTCATCTGATGCGGGATGACGACAGTATTCGAGGCAACTTGAGAACTTCCGCCATTACGACTTTCAGACAGACTGCTAAGCGGCGCGTCGAAAAAGATATCATGGTATGGATTAGTTTCGTTGGAGTTGACGAGATTGAATGGTGTATTCCCCGTGCCCACAACGGTGATCGGTCCAGGGATGATCTCAGTGCCATTAGAGTGAGTCAGATAATTTCGACGTCTCAACGGCTCAAGAGCAGACTGAACGTAGGGCCAGAGAGTATCCCCTGCAGTCTTGAAGTCGATAAGAAAGATGAGCGACTGCCCCGGCGTGGTATCAAAGACACCATTCAATCGTGGTCGTCGTTGCGGAAGGAATGTACGCTCGGGATTTTGCTTCGACAATATGTCGAGGAGAGGGTCGATGTAAAGGCTACTGATTGTCCTATTTGGCGTCAGACTCGCAACGGAGTGTCCGACACATAGTTGCTCGTCGAACAACCAGATATCAGCTTCGACTCCTATACATCCGACTTCAATTGCCGAATATAAAGGCACGGTCCGCCAGTAGTCGTTGTGTGAGTGACATGGTATAGGAAGGATATCTCGAGAGAAATCGGTAGGCCAAGACGACAGCCATGCTCCAACATGTCCAGGACGACCCCAAGATTTTACAACATCGTGAACACCATTGTGTAGAACAAGTCTGATCAAGCTACCGATGAGACTGAATAGCTCTATCACACCACTGTTATATGTAATCAGCGTTTGCGACATTCAGACAGTTGCAATTGTGTGTACAGCAGCAATAACAAACCGCCCCAGAGCTTCAGACAGATTCGAGGCCCTTTCCGCCTTTTTGGCGTCATCTTTTCACTAAATCCATTGCCAGCTTTTGAGGGGTTGCGCCGCGATCTGGTTGAAGACTTTGACGAGGTTTTCGCAGTCGACTCCGACATTCTCGGATTACTGGAACCTGAAAGGTCTTCCTCAAGGAGAGGCGCAGAGGAGGAAATATGGGTGGCGCTATGAGAGGCGAAATCGTCGGGATAGAGAGGTCTAGCAGTAAGACCAATGGAGTGCCCATCGGACGTAATCATGATGCTTTAACGAAGGAGATTCATCAGTCATTTATCCGCGGAGTCGTCGCTGTCCAGCGGTCACTCAGATGTGCTCGCAGTGAAGCAAACAATGCTCTGACAGAATGTCAGTTGAAAGGGAGTCCCAGTAAGTAGATGCTAGTATTGCGGTCGAGATGGTGTGACAATGTGGTTACTTTGCGCCTTGACCCTTGGCTGAGTAGTTGCACAGTAATGGGATTATGGTGTAGCATTCCCCGGTCGGATACCAAAGGATAATCTGGAAAAGCATCACGCTCTCCATCTTGACGACTTTGCTGAAAGGAATTTCAGCTATTGTACAGGCCAGAGTCGTTGTCGGAGCTGATGCATTTCGAGGCGGTCTAGGCCCAAGAGTCTTCGGCCGAGCACGTGCAAATGTATTGGCGCGGAAGCACCGATATCATTGCAAGGCAGGGGGAGATTCAGCTACTGTCGTGGCTTTAGAATAGGTTGCTTGCTGGGTTTCGGTTCTTATCCTTGCACGCCTTGGTATCTTAAGGTAAGGGCAGAATGCTTGATCGAAAGCCAAGAAAGCTTAGCATGAAACTACTTTATCCACCTATCGTGAAGGTATCTGATCGTGTCCTGGACTTCCCTTTTCTTCCGAACTCGACGATATGCCTCACAAACACAAAAGAGACAAAGGCAAGAACGATGCTTCTTATTATGATCTCCCACCGTCGAAAACTGCCCAATCTCTCCCAGTGAAGATAGCTGCTACAACAACCAACAACACCAAGCCGCAGCCCAAACTTCTCAAGCGCAAGCATCCGCGCCTTGACGATGACACCCCTCGAGCCTTCACTCGCCTCCGATCTGGCTACCCACCCCCTCGCTCAGGTTTGGACGACGGAACGCGGCCCTCAAAAAAGCATACTTGCGCATATTCTAGCACCAGGTCTAAAACCATAGTCCCATCTCTTTCCCTCCCTGTGCTCACAATCCAATCTCATGAACCACTGTCATCTTTCAATGCACGCGTAGACGCTGCGCTGCCATTGACGGGTTTATCGAAGAGGAGTAATGGTGGCAGAGAGGTCGAGAAGGGGCGGAAGACGAAGACCGAGAGGAAAATGCAGAAGTTGCAGAAAGATTGGCGGGAGGAAGAACGGAGAAGGAAAGAGAAGCTCTCGGGGGAAGAAGACGAGGCGGCGATCGACGGAAGGGGGATGAGTGATCTATTGAAGGTTGCAAAGAATGGTAAGTTGATAGGCGGGAAGAGAAAGAGGCGTGGTACTGGGGACAGTGCACATATGGGTGATGACGACGATCCTTGGGCACATATAAAGGCAAAAGGGACAGAGGGCAACAGTGAAAAGGCTGCCAATGGATCAAGAGGTCCTCTCATTGGGCTTCATGATGTGGTTCTTGCTCCTCCCAAATGGTCACAAGCGCTCAAGGAAAGGGAGAACTTCAATATTGGCAAGGTTACAGGCGGTTTGAAGAGGCAGGTGGAGCTGGCCGAGGAAAGGAAAAATATCGTTGAAAACTACAAGCAGATGATGAGAGACAAGCGTGGGGAAGACGGATAAGCATACGGACAGATCTCAGATCTGATACATTCTCATTGTATGCCCAGTACACCGTTTCGATCGCTACGAGCACGACAGACCTAATTGTATCTTTTAGGCAGGTCAGAGTCCACGGGAGAACGTCATGGTGCAGCTTGCTTTCAGCGACCAAGCTCAAATGTTTCTCCTCTTCCCAAGGCTTCAGTGGAGTCACTTATAAGACTTGAGCGATACGTGCAATTACGGGTAAGCTATACTGCGGAAGTCACGGCACCCAATCCCAATCGGTCACAAAATATAGCAAAGGTCTCACGAGCATCCCGTGGGTCAAGGTCCGTATTGTGTGTGTTGAGCCTGCTTTCACATGATACTCGTAGTAGGAAGTCGATTTGTGGAATGATTTGGTTTCGGACCTTCGCTTGTCTGGCGTCTGACTGAAGCTAGCACTCAGAGATTCCGAGTAGTCTGCGAGCAGGGTTCGTTCTCATGTAGATGAATGTTAGCCCTTGCTCTAATACAGGTACTTCTGCCTGCTACCAATTTTCATTTGGGTGCAAACCGCCCGCTGTGGACTATATGGCTTCTACGTAACACGCCAGGACCTGGTCTAATCGTTTCGTCACGACTTCCTATTTCATCAATAATAAACTCAATTTAGTCGCCGAATGCTCATGGAAAGTCCTTAGAATTGCTATCGACATTGTCCATGCCGGGCGTTGTGAAAAATCTCGGTTCCAAAACATCCTAGATGTGCGTCTCTCTCGATCGAAAAGGTATCTATGAAAGGGATCGGTATCGATGTTGCTTGCTTCATCACCAATGGCGTCTCGATATGTTTGAACCTTTCTTAGTTGGCTTGTGTACTGTTGTGTGCTCTCACCACATCATCCTTATACTGTTGGAACCAGTTCTTCCTCAATTTCCAATTTCAGTTAGAACCAAGGGCATCTCGGGGTCAGCTCGTCTCTCCTTTCTTTCTCCCAGCATTCAAACTCTATGCCATTAACTTCCTCTTCCATCAGAGTATCTCAAATCAGCACTTCGCCCGCCATGGACCTTGACAACGTCGGATTTTTTGCCTGTGCCTCCATCAGTCACGAGCACTGCAAATCATCCTCGGTCGCCACTTTGTACCATGAAACTCACTAAGACTGGCCGAATATTGCTACCCAAGAAGCCTAGTCGACGTACCGCGAGCTATTGAAAGGAGAGCATTTCATATGGGTAGCTATTAGGGATATGAATAGACTAGCATGCGCTGGAGATTACCGAGCCCAGTGCATTGGAGATACTGTAAAGCTCAGTCGCGTACCATAGCCTGGACTGGGTCTCGAGATGGGATTGCTGACCGAGATGTCTCGTAAAGAGAAGCCGCAAGTGCTGAAGCATATACTGCAGAGAGAGGTTGGTATAGTAAGGGTAAAAATGATCACTACGGGAGTGTAAAGCATGCGATACCTGTAGCTGCGTTGAGAGTATCAGGTAAATTAGGATTAAAGATGGACTATCGACAATGTGTGCTCGCATGTAGATGTAATGAGTTTTCCTCAGACTATGTTATGTTTCTTAGTGGGAGGAATTGAATTGAGGAGCAAGGAGTAAGCATAGATGTCTCGAAGAGTTGAAGCATGCAAAACCACGTACAACCCTCAAAGAGGCCCCTTAGAGTTATGACAGCCCTGAAATGCTGTCGCGGCTGACTAGAAAGATGCAGCCCATCCATTATACCTACACGTAGCCTCTCGAGAGATCATACAAGTCCCGCAGAGCACCGAGTTCCCAGAACTTGCTCTTCGATGTTGGTACAGCAAAGTAGCTAGACGGTATCCTAGACAGAGGAACTCATATTGGAACACAACTTAGGCGCCATATCCATAATAGGGACACGTATTACGATCAGGGATGTGCTTAGGATATCCAGTAAGGGATTGGGAAAGCCCAATGGAATGTCCCCAGTTGAGCACCTATACATGCATTTAGATATAGCGCAGTCATCCAATCATTTGATCGCGTTCCCAGACCATGAATGGCCCAATGCTCGACACCTTTCATCTGCCCAGATACGCCTTAGGGCCACAGCCGGGTATCAAGCTTTGATGATCCCGACACGACATGTCAAAGTACAATCTTTCTAAAAACCATTACAGCCAAGGCTGCCACAAGTGCGGTGATAGCCTTGTCGACCCATGGAGGAACGCCGTTCGATGGTGTAGCAGCGGGTATCGAGTGTGATGCACGTATCGGGGCTATCGTTGGCTGGGGGGGCATTGAACCGGTGTACGGCGGTGGTAGGGGAATCTCGCGAAGGCCGACGGGAGCTTCTGATGCTACGAAACTGCTTGCAGATGCTGTCGGCCCAGGAGCCGGTGTACCCGCAGGCTGCGACTGCTCTCTCTCCGCATCGGCAGTCTTTCCACCCTCGGATTTCCCCATCTGATCACGAAACCCGAATTTCAACTCCTCAGGCACGGCATGCTCGGTCGATTTACCTTGCCTAGCTTCTCCGCCTTCTTCGATCAGGATATCTTCGTTACTCCTTCCTCCGCACCCCTGGCATTTCCATGCACGGCTCTCAACCGCCAATCGTTCCCTCTCTTTGTGCTGCATCTCCATCCCACCCACCTGCCCTTTCGCGTCACCCTCCATGAACGCTCTCAAGGCCCACAGTGCCGTCCGTATACCCCAAGCAGGTTGCCATGTCTCTTCATGATGACCACTTATGCTGAGGCAGATCTCGCGATTAACCTCGAATCTTCCAGAAGGTGTGAGAAAACGGAATGAAGGTGGACGTAATGGGTAAGTGGGAGGGAGGACTATACGGCCGTGGTATACGCCTTTGCTATATGGAGTAGCTGGAGGGCCAGCTATTGTAAAGTGCCATTCGAAAAGGTTCGAGTCGAGCGGAGCGGCGTGTAAGGTTGGGTCAGGATGGGCAGAGAGCTCGGTGGCTTCTTTGAGGATGCGCTTGATGGTGGGGGACTTGGTGTTGAAGGTGGGGAGGGCCATCGCGGGCGGCAGTACGATAGAGGAAAAGTTTCTATTACGAACGGGGCTCCCAGCTGAGTTTTGAGCTGTAGCGAGGGCGAATGATCGATGGAGAGGACGAATTGACATGGACTGAATGTTTCAAGACGCAAAACGCGGCCAGAGGTAATGCGGCAACTACTCGTACAAACAATCAATCAGGGCTATATGACATGAGCCCTAAACAAATCAACCCAAATTTTGTTACGACATTGTAGACATGCACTACAGCGACTCACCCTTTGTCGGGTACATGATTGGGGCGTCGACATGATACTAAAAGTGAACCAAAGGAAATGGCGTTCTGGGGGCAGCATGGAAGAAGAGACCCCAAGTGGAATACCGAAGTAAGAAGGTTAGACTTGTATTCTTGATTTCCCCTTCGGGCAGAGAATGACATTTGTGGAATCCTGCGTCTCCGTGGACCTTTGATAACGTAAGGAGTGCAGGTATCCAGCCAATAAAGAAGTCAATCCAGTATATTTACCTAGGAGTTCTAAACTTAGTGTCATCCATCCGGCAGAGTAAGTCGCGTAAGCAGCAAAGAGAAGAGCTAGCATGCTCCTGCTCCTCGTCCATTTGGATTTGGAACCCAATACTCCACAACTTGGGCCGACATGGCTAGACTCAGCAAAATGGAGTCGAATGATTGATACAAGTCCTGTTGTCCACACAACATACTGGGCCACAATGCAAATCGCCGAAGCTGCCATGTTCAAGCTGAGAAGCTATCGATCATGTAGTTCTAAGCAATAAGACTTTGGCACCAAGGTAACAAGTGCAACTTGGTCAAGGAATCTTCGTGCCGCGCGGGCGCTGTCGACACAGTTATTACCTTATGACTGATCGTTTCGCTAGGAGTAGTTCCAGTCGGGAAGCCGACAGAAAGCCAACAAGACTTGCACCATCCACATAGAAAAGAATGTTGCAACAAAGAGTCGCAAACTTGGCAGCTCGTTGTCGCGATTGAAGAAGATTACGGAGGAGGCACCGCTTCACGAATCAGCTGTTGCATCATCCTCCTTCTCCACCTTCCCGATTCTGTAGGGTTGGGCTGCCGTTTCGCTTCCAGCAGATCTAAGACGATCGGGCGGGGCGTAGGATGTCGTAGCTTGGCCATGCACCTCATCCCCGTCGACGATCTTCTTTGGTACAATACCACTATACGTACCGTGTACTGCGTAAGGCATGTTTGCGAAATCAGCGGACTCGCACTCGGGCGATGTCTCTTATCTTGGCCGAGGATATTACGTAAGCCGTCACGGACCCCGGCACTATCCTGATTCGTCTGGTCGTGTGCCCTTATCCCCTTATCTCGAGCCTAAGGTATCTATCCGTGCTATCCCACCTCTGCACCTCTGCTCTGACCACGGAGGGCCACTCCTTCACTGTGCGCTCGGGCCAGTGCTACTGACCTCACCAATGACATCGTCCTACTGTTCTCAATCCTGTGCTTTTCTCTTCTCACCCTGTCCTCCTCTTTCATCACTCCCCACAAACAACGTGAAGATAGCTGACATATAGCACCTGCACTTTTCTGCCTCGTCCGCCACGGAACTAACACCGTGCCCTCAGATGCAACCCATGCAGTCTCCGCTCCAGGAGCCCTCCGTGGAAATCCCGACTTCATCCCACGGAACGCGCTGAAGCCATCTCAGAGTCTGCAGAAAATATCTATATAGGCGAATTGCACGCTACTACCATGATGGTCCCTCGATCATACACATATTCCTCCACCCCACCTGCCAAATCTACGAGAAATGATGGAAAAGACCTAGAAACGGTCCCAATGGATGAGTGCAAAATAAGAAAAACCGCAGGCAGGAAAGGAAAGGGCAAAACAACCATAGCCCCTCCAAAGATGTTCGCACCATCACCTCCAAGTCCCTCGAAGCCGGTCGCGATTCCTACAAGGGCTCGGACTAGCACTGGTGCCGGGCGTAAGAAGAGCAGGGAGTGTGTATCCAAGGACCGAAAATATACCGCAGAGGTAGCTCACGACTCATCCTCGATACCCTCGTCGGTGACAGCGCTACTGGCGATGACTTCATCGTCAGATTTGGGACCTAGTCCTCACGCAGACGCTCGACGCAAATCGTTTTCATCAGCTCGTTTGAAGATGCAGGAATCTAGATTCCGCCAAACATCAAGGCGCTCAGTATCCTCTTCCAGCCCTCAATCCTGGGGCGTTCTCCTGGGTCCACCGGAAGAGTCTGACCAGGAAAACGGCAGCTTCGTTAGCGTCACGACGTTGGGTCCGTTGTCGTCTGTTCGGTCTATGTCCCTCGAGTCAATGCCGTCTCTGGACACCGATACTGAATCCTTGAGCTCCGCTAGTAATCCGGCGACTCCGGGCGTATCGAATATTGGTCGCACGAACAGCAATAGGAGGCGGAAGAGTCTGTCTACATCTATGGGAGAAGACTGCATCACGGATCATCCTCTGTTGGTCTCAATAACACAAGTGCCGCTACTCCAGGACGACCCTTTCAATGGAGAAACTAGCATGCTAACTCCAAAGCCTTCGGCTCTGGCTTATTCAAGGTCATACTTCAAGTCCAATCTCACCGCTTCTCTCCGCAGAATCCGCTCCGCAGCCCAGTCGTTCTCCGCCTTCACTGCACCTCCAACGCAGCGGGATGACTATCTCGCCCGGAGCTTGTTATCTCCCGAGGCCCTGTTTCCTGATGAGAGAAGGCCACTGCCGTCCACTAAGCCTCCAGACCCAGCATTACGCAGATATCTGAACCCTGTCACGTTCTCCCCCGCAGAATTACATTTCCATCCGGAGGAGAGTTCGCAAGTCCCGCAATCGAATTGTACTACATCGATACAATTACAAACCTACCAGCGCAGGACGTGCGGACCTGACAAGGCCTCATCGCCGCCCATCTTCACCTCCGCGCAGCAGAAAGCACTGGATGCTATCGACGGCCTTCCAGAGCCTTCTTTACCTCGTCAACGAGAACCGCGCGAGAATAGCGATTTCTTGCGCGTTATCGTGCTAGAGATGGATATGCGAAAGAAAGGCAAGCTAAGCGATAACAGTCTGGGGAGAGCAAGACTCTGGTTGCCTGCTAGGCAGGTTGGGAGACCAATCGAGGAGTCTACGAACGGGACAAACGTTGAAAATGGAAAGCGGCCCAAGATACCAGCTCGCTGGGCGGGAATCACACCGTGATGCGGCTGCCATCTTGGCACGATTGGCTTTGCTATATTAGCGTTTCAGCGAGCATAGATACCCAGCCGATGCAATGCTGATAATCAAATGAACGATTCACGTCACCCTGATTCATGACTGTTCTCATCAACCTTCTACCTGCGTACCTGAGATTTTCCCATCCCATGCAGCCCAACCATGCAAGATTATGCAAGGCACCAGAAAGACTCAGTGACGGCCTTCAACATCTGGACTACCTTCAGAACATGCTTGTCGATCGACGAAGCTAGAACAATCAGGAAACTTCTTACCCATGCTCCTTCAACCCCTCCTGTGGATTGCAATTGAGGGTGTTCTCTCGCCTCCCTCCACAGTCTACGGTAACCTCCTTTGTCTGATCGTTGGAGACGATCGTTGCATTGAGATCCGACTCAAAGGACTTATCGAAAGGGCTCAGGGCACACCAAACGCACGGACATGGATGCGCGAGGTTGAATAGTTTGTGAAATGTATTCGAAGTTCAATGACGTTCGTACGTCTCGTTGCTTCCCCAGCAACGGACGAGACAGCGATGCTTCCACCCTTTTTCACACAGGCACGAATCTCTGCTCATCTAGCAGAGTCTTCTCCTGCCAGCTCTGCTCTATCCATTCCACTGTGACGAGGCGTGGAAGGCGTTTGAACCCAGATACCTTCTCTCTGAGAACCCTACTTCGGCTTCTATCTTCTCCAACAAGGACGTGTGTGACACCCTGCTCGAGCTCACTTGCGACACGTGCTCCAGCGAATCTGGCCGTGTCGCGTGCTTGTTTCATCCTGAAGTCTGGGTTCTTATGCGTGCGGCGCGTTTCTGTACTTTGATCCTCTGCGTACGCATATATCAACACTCCCTCGAAGATCCAGCCAGGGAGCTGTCCAAGTTCATGGGCGTGTGCAATGAGTTCGTTTCTAAATTCAGAGGCGTCAAAAGTGTGCTCGTACTTTGTAGGCATGGATTCAAATATTGCTTCTAGTTCGTCGACAGTGATATCCCTGGCAAAGCTATCTCCATACTCATCCGCAGCAGACTCGATCCTCGATTCAGATTCCGCTTTCGTGAAGAGCATATGTTTTGATTCTAGCGGCAAGATAAGGGATGGTCTGTCGACGTCCGCTTCGCTTTGCGTAATGTTGTCAAAAAGCCAGGAAGGTCGGATAATGTCGGTCATTGCCCGCTTAATCGAAGCAGCGACATGTACCGTTCTCTGATCCCCCATGCAAATAGTCTCAAGCTTGGAATCATTCTGTATGGTCTTCCCTCCATTGGACTTGACCAATGCTTCCAACTCTGCTTTGGACTTCTTGGAAGGCTTCTGTGAACCGGTCATGATATAGAAGCTTAGACCATCAAAAATCTCGGTCTTCTTGGTATCGTTCAGCGAATGCTGCACCACTTCGCTGCCGGCTACCGTAAGAGGCTTCTTGCGTACAAGACGAGCCCTCTTTCTCCGATCATCATCGACTTTGAATTGCTTCTCCTTTCCTTGTTCCTCGACGTTGTTTTTCAGCGTAATAAAGCCCGATATCGAAAGCGCGCTTTCCCAATCACGATCTGTGCGAATCTTTTTGAATCTCGGAAAGCGAAGTGTGAAGCCCATCTTGAATTGTTCAGTCACTGATATGGAGGCAGCCTTGACCTCGACCACAAGGGAGTCACTCGGCAAGATCCATTCATCTGGTCTCTCATATTGCAATGCTCCGCCGGCAAGCTCGACATATTTGGTAGGCGGATTCTTGGGATCCCATATCTTCCATTTGCCATCCGTCTGATGTCTTATGGCTGCGTAATCAGCTGAAGTGAAGCCACCACCAACTTTGCAAAACGAGAAGAACTTCATAGGATCTGCTCCCTGACGCACTTGATTCTCATCGACTCTCAGCCCGCACATAAAGCTTGAGAGTTTGCCACCTCGATGGCCGGATCCGTAGTAACCACCAATGATAACGCAGTCGAGATTCTCTCCAAACTCGGTCATATATTCCGGTTTGACTTTCATCCAGTCATCGTTACGCTCATTAAGCCGGTACGAAGAACGAGGATTCTTGAGGACTAAGCCTTCAGAAGACTCTGCGACCACTTTGCGTAGTAGGGGTTCGACTTCCGCTGCACTTGTAGCTTCTTTGTATTCATGAATTTCTAGCCTACGGGGGACGTCCTTGACAGCTTGTTGCAGCGCTTGTCGGCGGTCACGAAGCGTATAATTCGTGAGCGCGTGCCCATTCAGATAGAGACAGTCAAACACTCTGTAAAGCGGCCGCATGCCTTTGGAAAACTCGTTCTTTTGCTGTTCAATGGCAGCAGTCTTGAGCGTTCCGAAGGGTACCATTGCATTCTGCTCCAGATCCCAAGTAATCATCTCCCCATCGAGGATAATATTCTCCACACCCTCGTCAAAGGCCTTCTTCAGATGACGAGTCAGTGCCGAATTCCCATCGAGAAAATTCTTCCCGTAGAGATATGTGTAGTCCTTGGCCTTTCGCGACCAAAAGCCAAACTTCTTCCCACCCGGCACATGATCATCACTGATCATGTGAAGCTGCATTCTCTCTCCATCAAGCTTCTCTTCAATCCAGAACACGAGATCGTCTTCAGTAGGTCTCATCTTCTGGACCAACTTTTGAAACGAATGCATCTGAAACTGCGCCAATTGAGGCTGGAAACACTGCATTAGGTTGATACCTCGATCCTCGCCCTCCAAGCGAACACTAGGATCGTACAGCTCCCAACACACACGGCGGAGATTCGATGACACATTGAACAAGCTGTCCGCATCCGGGTGCCAAATATTGAAGAATGTCTTCTCTGTTGCGCCTACCTTCATCTGGCGAAGTATGATACGGATCAGCCACATCAATTCATCTGCGTTCATTCTAGTGTAGAATTCGGTGAAGATGGGCGTCTGTTGGTCCTCCTTTGGAGCAGCAGACAGCTTGTCAAGAAGATCGTTGACCTCGCCGATTGTCATGTCACCAACTTCGGTTCTTAACGGTCTTTTTGAGATGACCTCGTAGCATCGTCCAGCGAAATCTCCTGCCATCCTGCTCACGGTACTTTGTCCGGGTTGCTTCCAATTGAGAAGGTTGAAGCCATCTTCGGAGTCCTTGTTGATTTTCATGACCCGGATCAGTAGCTTTCCGATGGTCTTTTCCTTGAGGCCATACATGCCCCGTTCCCTGTCCTTTTCCGGGATGATAAGCCGGAAGGCTGGATGGATGTCGTCGCCGACTTCTTCTCTCCATCTCGCGATGAAGCGCTCGATGATGTTTTGTCGAATCTCATGCGGATTATGGCTCGGTCCTCCATGGGGGCCCAATTTCTTTCTTGCGGCAACAGGACCCGTCGGCTTCTTTTTGTTGTCGTTCAACGGATTGAAGAGAGTGAGATACAAAAGATGGAAAGGGAGTGTTTTGGCATGATTCCTTGGTCGATTTGGATACCTGGACGTACCGTCAGTGCTGTAGCGGCCAACATGCAATATCAGCACTCTTCTACTTGACGTCGAGTTCTTCGTCTCTCAACGATCGTGCTTGGCTTTGGGCACTGTCTACACCATTGGCGTCAATCATTTGAGAATCCATCCCTGCAAGGTGGCCGTCTGTGATTTCCCCAATACGGCCTTCTCAACTCCATTCTATGTTGACAAGCTGCGTCTCATTCAACGACATGTATTCGGCGACGCACGATATGTTACTCCCCTCGTCCCGTCCGAGGTCCCGAAGTAGAGCAAGCCGGCAGGCCCGCCAAGCCAGATGCGGAATGACGCGCGAAAGCGGGTAAGGTACTTCAAGGTAAGGTAAGGTAAGCACAGAAGGAACTAAGGTAGGTCGTATGCGGTGCGTGTTGAAGCTCACAGCCTCCCAGCCTTCTTTCCAAAATGTCTTCTTGCCCAAAGTCCATCCACTGCATTATTGTGGCCATGACCGCATTTACACTTGTTACCGTCATTGAGTGATTGAGCATCAGGCAACGGTGCGCTTGAGGTGAACGACGGTATTACCTTGGCCCCTTATCTCGCGGAGGGTCTTCCGGCTCACTTGGTGTGAGATGATTGATCATTCAATGTCATTCAATTGCGACAGTCGTGCCCGTCCTTTCCTATCAATGCGACAATGCGACAATGCCACTACTTCCCGTTGAAAGTGTGCGTTGACCATGGTACGCTGGAGCGCCCAGGCCACATTAACATTCTCTTGTCGGGCCATGTTTGCCCAAAAGCGCAGCTTATCATCGTGCCTTCCTCGCCCTGTATCATATCATGTGCTACTCCTTTCCGAAACCAAATTCCCTTCACGATAAACAATACCTCCTTACCGCCTGCTTTGCTCCCTACATATTCCTTACAGTCCTTCATTCTTCTTGCCTTTCTCTCCCATTTACAACCTGGGCACCTCTACTTGTCCTCTTTCGCTATCCGCGCCTCCACACAATTACAATCTCTGTACCACTTTCAAAATCCCCCCATCAGAGCAACGCACGCTTGAGAACCCTCATACCTTCATACCCAGAAGACCCTCCCCTCGACGCCCATCTCTCTCGCTAATAAGGTAGCACACCGCCAGATCTATGCCCCGGATCAGCCTCCTCGTGGGGCTGGTGTACGTTCCTTGTGTTGCACTCACTGCTGGTCTGCGCACCGCAGGCGACCATCTTACTTACCAATGTTCAGGAAATTCGTTTCACTCTGGCCTGCCCCGCCTAGATGAAGCCAGCATTGACCATCTTAACGCCCTCCAAAGCAGCGGCTCTGTGACCAGCGTCGACCTCGTGCATGCATGTTACTTCATTCCTATGTCTCAACTGGTTGCGTGCTGAACTTGCAAGGCCTATATCGAAAGAATCAACGAAGCCAATCCACTTCTTCGCGCCGTCAGTGAGGTCAACCCAGATGCGTTATCCATTGCGACATCTTTGGATGCCGAGCGCGCCGCTGATCACGTGCGGGGGTAGGCAAACCCCCATTGCACTGTCGTGACTTCCTTTAACAGTGATATAGGCCACTGCATGGCATTCCGATCTTGATCAAGGTACAAGTTCCGCTGCTAGGCCTCGTTAATGGGTGTTGATCGGAAGCAGGACAACATCGCCACAAAAGACCGAATGAACAACACAGGTGATGCGAAGCTTACTTCATTCTACAGCAGTTGGCTAACGTGAGCAGCCGGCTCGTTCGCACTCGTTGGCGCTATAGTCTCCCGTGAGTCAACGGTTGTTGCAAAGCTACGAGATGCGGGAGCAGTCATCTTGGGCAAAGCTACGATGGGTGAATGGGCGCAGATGAGATCACGCAAATCAAGTTCGTCCGCCGGTTGGAGCGCTTATGGTGGTCAAGTACTAGGAGCCTACTACCCACAGCAAGATCCTGGTGGAAGCTCCAGTGGTAGCGCTGTGGCACCATCTGTCGGATTGGCGCTGGGAGCACTTGGGACCGAGACAAGTGGTAGTATCGTTCTTCCAGCTGAGAGGAGCAATATAGTGGGTATCAAGCCAACCGTTGGCCTGACATCACGAAGCATGGTCATTCCGATCAGCTTACGTCAAGATACTGTAGGACCTATGGCGCGATCCGTGAAAGATGCAGCTTACATGCTCGCTGCGATCTCTGGAAAAGATAGGTACGATAATTGGACCTTCGCTCAGCCTTTCGATCAGGTGCCGGACTATGTCAGAGCTTGCAATTACTCCGCCTTCAAAGGAGCCCGGTTAGGTATTCCTCGCAATGGTATCAGTCACTTCCTCGGTAGCTCCACCGCGCCAGTCATGGCTGCTTTCGAAGAGGCTGTTGGGTTGATCACCAACGCAGGAGCTAAGGTGATCGAGGATGCAGACTTTGAATCCTTTGACCCTCCTGCGTTTCACCGTAATAGCAGCATTGTTCTCGACACCGACTTCGTTGCTGGCGTCTCTGATTATCTTTCCATGCTCGAAGAGAATCCTAGCAAGGTCTACAATTTACGTGACCTTGCTCAATTCACTCGAAATGACCCTCGAGAGGAATACCCTGACCGAGATGTAAGTATTGCCATCCAAACCCCAAAAATGCACGCGTCAGGAGAAGTCGTATTTTGGGGCAATTCCTCAACAGTACTGAACAATACGGCCCAAAGGAAATAAATACTGATGTGTGAGACCTCTTGAGCGGCTTGTATTCGACCGTCCTGGGGAGGTTGAGCTTTGGCAGCGTGCCAACCGCCACTTCGTCTGACATCCGCCGGAATGCTTTTTCTTATTCAGCTCTCACGCTAACTTTGGGCAGACCTACGTTTGGGATCGAGAGTTAGATCTCAACATCACGAACGAGTCTCCAGAATCCTACCATGCCTATCGGGCCAACCTTCGCATGGCTGAAGAGCATGGCGTCGTTGGCGCCCTTGACAGATTCAAACTTGACGCACTGGTGATGCCGACATTTGCATCCTTTCAGCTCCCTGCCATCGCAGGACTGCCGGTCGTCACGGTTCCGTTAGGCTTCTACCCTGCGGATACGCCACTAGTCATGAATCCCAAGGGCACGACAGTCAGCGTGGCGCCTAACATGCCTTTTGGGATTGCATTCATTGGCCGTAGATGGAGTGAGGAATTATTGATTGCATTAGCGTATGCGTTCGAACAACGGACCATGACACGCCAGAAGATGAGCCCATACATCAATCCCACCTTCGAGCTTGGCGACCAAAGGTCCGATATCTCTAAGGCCAAACCATTGAACTCTGACTCTGCTTGGAATACGTTTGAAACTATGCAAGCTATTGTTAAACGCACTATGGCTGGCTTGTTGTCTAGGCGAGGCTGGATATGGGCGGTACTTGGAATGTTTGAGACTTTGGAGTAGGGTCGGTTGATCGTATCAAATCAGCGGGATTGGCACAGTGGGTGTCAACATTGTGCCAAGGCGTTGTTGGTCTCACTATCGACGTATGCTCTTCGAGGGGCAAATATCGATACCCATTGCACACTAGAATATGGATTGTCATCAGCTTTTTCACGTTAAGCAAGGAACTATCGTAGGGATGTGTACATTGTAGCCCGACGACGTTATGATTTTCGCCATATGACCGACTAACCAACGGATGTTTGACTCTCGAGCTGGATTTCCGAAAGCCGGGGGGTATGCATATGTAAAGTACTTAGAAAGGGGCTGCCAGGGTTGGCCTCGTCGGTCTTCGCGTGCTTGGCTAGCCTCACGATCCTCCAATCACTTATCCTCCAACGTCTGCATTCTGGATAAAGCGACGCTTTTTGAAGAGTATGCAGAAGACTCGCATACTGTGTCTGTCCACTGCCCACAGCTCATGGCTCCATGACCTCAAACATTTCTCGGGAACACTCCCCATCCAACTACTCAAATCCTATCGATGTGAAGCACCGAGCAGCGGCGTTTCAAGGGGCTTCCTATGCCTTTTCAAAAGCTCCCAGACCGACAAAACCTTTGCCCAATACCTACAGTGACACTAATGGAGCTTTTGCCGCAGCCTCGAGCGCCGGACTTGGAAAACGAAGGGAGGAAAGGCAACCTGATGGAGCTTCTTGGGATAGACCACAGGCCGACAGGCCTTCAATCACGATGACCGGGACCACTGGGCCCGTGGAGACACGGGTCCCTGCCCGCCAAACTTCTCAATGTAGAGAACAATCACCATCTCATATTGCTGCTCTACTCGCTACTTCAAGGGCTACTCCAACCCGAACAGTGTCAACTTCGTCTAAACCCAGCTCACGACGGCCATCCCCGCTCCAAAGCATGGAGGACTTGACAGGCGCTAGCCTCATGAACCAAACACTTTCTGCAGATGCAACCTCTCTGGTGAAGCTTTTTGAATCCAAGCAGCCCCAGATGGCACCCATCGCGCATTCCGTTCGATATGTCAACAAGCTTCCCCCTTCGATTGCAAGTCCAACACCCATCAGGCCTTTGAAGAGATCATCGATCTCCACTTCTGTTTCATTGCGTACATTTTCAGCTGCGCAGGGGCGAGAAAGGGGAAGCACGATCTCCGGAAGACCCTCACATGTGGGAGCTGCCGCTGTAGCTGCGAGATTGGCAGGTCCATTGGTTCCAGTTGGAACGTCAACAAAGAGACCGGTGCCAATGGAGTCGATGCCACGCTCCAGGCCTGAGTCTCCAGGCCGTCGCCAGATCGGAAAAGGTCCATCGTTGGATGGCTCACATCATAGAATTGAAGGTTCAACGGTCTCAAACAAAGATCCGACGGAGTCATTTTTGAACAATGTTGCTACAGGCCTGCGCTCGAGACCGGCGAGGCTTCCTTCTCGCCCGGCTTTACCTACACGGCGATCGGAACCTGTAGCGGTGCCTGCATCTACCTCGATTTCGCGGCGTACTCCACCCTCTTACCAGACGCTCGACAAGCAAATTTCAGACCCTGTTCGCTTGGGTAGGGAAATTACTCGATCATCAGATAGCTATGTACCTCAACTCACTGTCGACTCCCTCGCCAACGCGATGGTGGCCTCTTCCCTAGCTTCATCCCGAGCTCCCTCGCCAACAAAACATCCACCGCTACCTCCACCTCGCCGCCACCCTAAACATTCCCTATTCCACCACCACAGCCAGGAAGAATCGCGAACACCAAGTCCGGCTAAAGGCATGCGGCAAACCTTACGGGAACCTCTAAAATCAGATGACGAAGACGACTTCAGAAAGCACCGCAGCCATCGTGTTAGAAAGCACCCTAACAAACATCACGAAGGGGACCGCAAACGTTATCGAAATGAAGTCACTGAGCGGGAGCGAAAGCGCTATGAGGGTGTATGGGCCGCCAACAAAGGCCTTTTAGACGCCGAGCCATCGACCGCAGTCATCAACGTTGTCGTCCGGGACGTCTGGAAGCGGAGTCGTTTGCCCGACGATATGCTCGAAGAGGTGTGGGATCTGGTCGACACACAGCTTCTCGGAAAACTCGAAAAGGAGGAGTTTGTGGTGGGCTTGTTCTTAATTGACCAAAGATTGAAGGGCAATAAATTGCCCTCCAAGGTCTCTGATAGCATTTGGTCTAGTGTGAGGCGTCTAAGTGGTATCAACGTTCCGAGGAATCGGCGCTGAGGGATGGTAACCCAATCTCAAGCGGCATTTCAAGGTCTTGCAGGATTGAATTTACTCAAAGATACCCCCATAGATGCAGCAAAAAGTTTCTGTTACCTTCAAGGCCTCTTGCATTTTATATCTCGTTAAGCAAGCGTCATTGCAGCGCCGAAGAGAAAATTGACTGATTTAAATGAAGAACTTCGTAGTGGGCAACTCTATGACCGTTTGCATGCCTTTCGATGTATGTACATCTCATTTGCGCCTTGCTTTATATTCCTTCTTCGCCAGGCTGAAATGCTCAGCCAGATCTGGAGGAAGCCAACCTCCTGCACAATCCACAGCCACTCGAAATCTGCTACCGCAAGCAGTCGATCTTTGAGGCCACACAAGGCATGACATGAAGAGTAAGGATAAGATACAATAAGACAATGCTTCGGAGAGATGACCATCCATCCAAAGGATGGCTCTACGGGTCGTCGTCTTCGCAGATCCGGAATATTCGCACGAAAAGAAACAAATCCGTGAGATCGTGACCTTCAAATCAGAATGCATCTTCATCGGTCCAGGCTGATTCACTTCCAGTGACAAGCCGCCTTCCGCATTCTTCCTCGACGACCGTCTGCTGATGATTGCCACCAGCACCATACATACCTTTGAACTTCTTGCCCAGGCCGCCACGAGGAGGAGTGTATCCGCCCTCGGGCTTAAAGCGCTTTCCGGTCTTCGCCGCTCGCAACTTCGCATTATATGCTTCGCTAGCATCGACCTCAGGCTCTGATGCGTCATCAAAGGTCTCCCAATTCTCCGAGCCGGAAGCAGCCGTGGTCGAGGTTGATGTGGTTGATATTTGACGACTATCTGCTGTGGGAATGTATTGGCCCTGCTGCTGGTACCGTGTGTCGTACCGCGCTGAAGCTTGTGCATCACGGTAGTTCTGTGGGGTATTTCGCTCAGAGTTCATCAAGGAGGTCGGTACATAAGACATGCGCTCTGGGTCGTCGTACACACCTTCTGGAGTGATATGCCGGACGCTACCAGAAGCGGTTGAGGATGCCGCACTCTCGCAACGCAAATTCTCGGGTTCGTGAGTACTGACAGGTGTTGTGTTCGGCTGTTCAAAGAGATCTCGCATCTTCGGAGGTGGTGCTCGAGCTGGTGGGCCCATTTTCCGCATGCTGTTGGTATCGTATGAAGCTTCTGGTTGAGGAGCGCGACGCTCTGGTGAATTACCACCATGTTGCATGTTTCCCAGAGGTACGCGAGCTGGAATCTTCGAAGGTGTTCTCCCTCCTGTAGTGGATACTGAACTTTCCATTGGGTTACGTCGAAGTGTACCGGTACTAATTGGTGTTGCAGTGCCTGCCCGAGAGGATGGATAGCCTCGTATGACGCTGCCAGCACGTGAAGATGATGGTGCAGGTGCAGATTTGAGCGGCACCCTTTGCGTTACTGGTGCTGGACCAGATGGTGTCTTTGACCTTGGTGGTAGGCTCTTTGCAGCAGCTGCTGCGAGCTCATCAAGGTATCGTAGTCCATGGATGAGAAAAGGTCGACCATAGTCATCTTCCCACCGCTCTAACGTCTTCTTCAACTCCACTTCGATTCTCGGAAGATCCTTTGCGATTCTTTTCCTCATCTTTTCTTCTCTCAGCAGTCGAGTCGGGTCACGCTTTTCTCCTTTATTGTTTTTCGCTAACAAACGGGAAGCGTCCTGGCTTGCAGCTGTCAAGTCTTCGCGGTCCTTGATCAGCGACCTATGCCTGTTGATCAAATCCAGGGTAGGTGCGCGTTGTTCTTTCAGCGTCTCCAGCCTTGAGATCTCTGCTTCATGTGCAGATAAGAGAGCGTCACTGTAGACATCGGAGAAAGCTGGGGCGAATTGGAGCATTTCCTCCTCGGAGAAATACAGACCGTCCCATAATTCTTGGAGCTTGTATCGCGCGTCTTCGACAAAAAGATGAAGATTCTGTCTCTTCAGCTCGTTCAGTCTATCCAACTCGGCTTCGAATTCATTGATAGCCCTAAGTCCACATCCCCGGTTGCCTGCGAGGAATCTGTTGCGGTCAGTCTCCTCTACACTGAGCCGATTCCACAGGCTTTCAACAGTGCTCTTCAGCTCCTTCAGCTTCCGCTCTCGGCCCCGCTTTTCTTCGATCAGTCTATCACGCTTCGCTTGCAAGCGCTTTAGGTCATCGGCATGAAGTCCCAGCTGTTCCGGAGCATCTCGATAGTACTTCACTATTGAGCTCTCTGTTTGCGCTTGTGGTGTGCCTAATTCTGCCCATAGATTCACTATGTCCTCTGCCAAGGTTTTAACAGAGGCGATACGTCTAGTGTATTCTTCGTATACTCGAGAGAATTCATTGTCGAGGGAGGTAACAAAAGATGGTGAAAGGTCAAAGGTAGGAGCTAGAGAGGCGTTATTAGACGTGGATGGTAATTTGATTTTGACGAAGGATGATTCCAGGTGAGAAGAGTATGATTCGAGGGCTTGTGCAAGTTCTACATCACTTTAGCGTTGGTCCCTTTATTCTGATATAACGGTCTTACTCTTGACCTGCTCGAACCTCTCGCGATGGATTCTAGCGATCGCATTATGCTTTTCTTTCAAGCTCTGTAAACAGCGTGTAAGAGGGGCTGCCACTTTTAATTCTGTTTGATCCAGCTGGTAGTCAGTGTCCGCCGAGGGATCTTCGAGGGATGCTTCCATTTGCTTGATAGTCTTAATGATCCGGTTCGCTTCCTCGGTAAGTTCACTCTTCTCACTATATCAAAATCAGCCTGAGCAGTCATTGCTAAGGAGATGCTTGGCATACGCGGTCACTAGGCGTAATTGGTTATGCAGTGTCTCTGACAGAGCAGTGAAGAGCTATATTGGGTATCAGCCATGGTATGTCGCCGTAAACCTTAGATGATGTACCTCCGACTCTCTAGATTCTCTCTCATGATTGGGTACCCCGATCTCATCAAAAAGGCTATGGAGCTGACCAACGATGGTAGACACCTGTGTGGTGAGGTAGCTAGTATCCATGGCTCGTTGGGATCCTGAGCCTCCCGCTCTGAGGCCAATAGGGATCTAGCTCCTAGCCTCAAAACAAAGGCCCTCTAGAAGTATACGGAGCCGTGCGAAGACAATGTCGACTCAATACAGCTCGACTCCTTGGGAATTGTATATAACCTTGAAAACATAATCAGAATCTCAAGATGGTTGCGTTAGTGCAAGACTCAAAAGATCAAAGTGTTTATGTTCCAAATCGCGTCACAACAAAACAAAGCGGGCCGCAGCAACACAAGCCCATAAATCCGGCCCGATGTCTTAAACTCCGTTCTGCACGTCCCACTGCTTCAACAATAATAACAACAACGACAACAATCAGCTCATTCGACCTTCTATGGACCTCCGTCACTATGGACACCGCACAGAAAGCCTGGGGTAAGCTCATTTGACCTCTTGTCGCGGTCGGACGCTCACAGATACAAGAGCTTGAGAACGCTGTCAAGTTGGTCGATCCTCACCGCGATGCTCTCTACGGCTACGACGAGGCAGAGCAGAAGGCCTTTGCAAATGAACAGCCATGGCGGAAAGACCCGCGTTACTTCAAGAGAGTCCGCATATCCGCTGTCGCCCTTCTCAAGATGGTCATGCATGCACGCTCTGGAGGCTCCATAGAAGTAATGGGCCTGATGCAGGGCAAGATCATGGGCGACACCTTCATCCTCACAGATGCTTTCCGACTACCTGTCGAAGGTACGGAGACGAGGGTCAACGCATCAGACGCAGCGAACGAATACATTGTGCAATATTTACAGTCGTGTCGAGACAATGGACGGCCAGAAAACGCACTGGGTTGGTATCACAGCCATCCAGGCTACGGGTGTTGGCTATCTGGTATTGATGTCGATACCGAAATGAATAACCAGCAATTCCAGGATCCATGGGTGGCTGTGGTCATTGATCCCGACCGTACCATTTCGGCAGGCAGGGTGGAAATTGGAGCTTTTAGGACATTTCCAAAGGACTACAAGCCCGCACAGATTGAAGACGACGGCTATCAGACAATTCCACTATCAAAGGTTGAGGACTTTGGCGCCCATGCTAGCAGATACTACTCACTGGAGATATCCCATTTCAAGAGCACACTCGATACGCATCTGCTGGAATTGCTATGGAACAAATACTGGGTGTCTACTCTCAGCCAGAGTCCTCTTTTCACCAATCGCGAATATAGCAGTAAGCAGATGCTGGACTTGGGCGAAAAAATTAAGCAAGCAGAGAGGGCGATCAAAGCGAATTCGAGGGGCGGACAGCATAGTGCACGATCTACTGAGAAGGACGAGCAACTGAACAAGGTCATTCAAGACAGCAACAAGATTGCAGGCGAGGAGGTCACGGGGCTGCTGGCGAGTGAAGTGAAAGCTAAGCTGTTTAACGGTGTTGGGGCTACCGTTCATCAAGAAGATGGTACCTCGAAGGCATGAAGGGTTTCAAGCAAGCTTGCATATTGACGTATTGGAATCCTTAATCTAGAGGCATGAGCATATCTGGCGTTGCTCGCACTCAAGCATTGATGGAGCTACGAAATCATGGTTCAATCAATAGAGGTTGAGAAGTCCATCGCAAATGATCAACCATCAGATCGGAACTCCGTCTGTCTGAGCTCCATCCAGGATATCAGAGAAAGAAGCTGCAGCATCTTCAATTCGGCGTATAGCCTCGTCTCTGCCCAGTAACGCCATTGTAGATATCACTGTTAAACCTGGGCGACCGCCCGTCAACGCCCAGCGTAAGAAGCGATTCAATGCAGTCCTGCAGTCCGTTGCAGGATCTTTGCTCTTAATCATTTCCCAATTAGCGCGCAAAAGCTCAACTAGATTTTCAGACGCCTGCTTGAGGTTTGTTTCCTTCCATTCCTCATAGGTGACAGCGGAAAAGACACCTTCAATTTGGTCCATCCTATCTTTCAATAATGCATCATCAGAGCGTGGGCTGTAATCTTTCCGGGCTTCGAAACAAAAGAATTGAGAGTTACGTTCGAAGAATTCTCTTGGAATGGTGTAATTCGCTGCGTCGAGGCGCAGCAAAGCAGCTGCCCGTCCTCTGAGCTCGCGGCTTGGGCAGAATTTGGTTCTAAAACAGTTGTGAGCTAGGTTTCAGGAAAATAGGAAAATTCGCCGTACTCGGGATGGACTTCGAGGTGCTGCTGCGCAACTACAATGACTCCATCGACCATTGCATTGTATTCTTCGCCCTCCTCATTGGCATACTTCTGAGCGTATCGTTTCTGCAGATGAACGAGCTTGTCTGGGGTGGCTATAGTGTTACCTTTCGTGAATTTCAAATCGAACTATTGGCAGTCAATTTCGTGTTGCTAACAAAAGACGCACTCTTGAGCCTACGGTTTTCACCAGGTCTTGCAGACTCAAGAAATCGTCACCCAATCTATGTGACCAGCCGTACAGGGCAACATAGTTGACGAGAGCTTCGGGGAAGATGCCATCTTCCCGGAATGAGCGAACGTCCATGGCAAGATCCCGTTTGCTCAATTTCTGCCGGGAAAAATCTTGCAATAGACCTACATGGGCAAACTTTGGTGGCTTCCAACCAAATGCATTGTACATGACCATGTGCTTTGGAGTTGATGCCATCCATTCCTAGCAAGTTCGTCAGCGTCACATTTCATGAGATGAATCATCAGTCGCGCGCTTACCACTGCACGAATGACATGTGTAATCTCCATGTGGTGATCGTCAACGACGTTTGCAAGGTGATATGTTGGAAGGCCGTCAGACTTTATGAGAACCGGGTCCTCGTAGCTAGGCTGTGCACGTTGTGACTGAGATTTCTCTGTCTTCCTCCGCTGACCAACTACGCCGTACACGAGATCTGTGTACTGCGGTGGCGGATCTGGCACCTTCAATCGGACGACGTGTGGCTCACCCTTGTGTGCGCAATCATCAGACTCTTCCTTAGGTACGCCAGCACATGCTCGATCGTAGTCAACGGGTAGGCCTAGTGCATGTCGTCTCATGGCAAGGACATTCAAGCGTTCTGTTGAACAAAAGCACCGATATGCATGCCCGGAGTCGATCAATTCGGTTGCGTGCTTTTGGTACAATACGGTCCTCTCAGACTGGACAAGGGTAAGGACCATTACTCAATGCAAAGATGCTTGTGATGTACCTGTTTGTAAGGGCCATACGAACCTCCAACATCTGGGCCTAGCTTACATCAGAACATGCGCCATGCCCTAAATAGCTGTATCTTCATACCCTCATCCCATTGCAAACCAGCCCACCGTAGATCCTGGCATAGACGTCTCTCTGCGTCTTCTACCGTCCTTCTCTTTGACAATCAGCCACTCCAGCCTCTCTTGTTCGGATCTTCCGTCGACCCACCTTGTCCGTATCTTCAATACGTAGTATGAATTGACCTCCAGTAGCTCTGGCAGTGAGATAGTTGAATAAAGCTGTCCGTAGCGATCCTAAATGAAGGTAGCCCGTGGGGGAAGGTGCGAAACGCGTTCTTGCTGTGGTCGTTGGTAATCTCTGCGACGGTCGTCTCTCCGGCGCATCATGCTTCGAAGCTGTGAATAGGGTGCGAGATCTGCGAAAGACCCAAGCTCCGCTCCCAACGTTGGCTTGTCTATGGATTATCATTCCAAGCCAGCCTCTACAACTGGGGGTGGCTGTTTGCCATTGTTGATCTGAATCTAGTGTACGAGGAAGCATTCTACTTATTTATTGTTGATGCCAAGCCCGCCTTTCCTGCCGCATCATGAACTTGGGAAGTACAAAGAGTTCAAGGCTGACAAGGAATGGCTATCCAACTTCCACATGCCATAAAAATTCTACCAACAGCAATTCTACTGTCAATGCTTAGATTGAATCTGATCACGATCTCTCCTTGACCAAACTCCAAGAGTATGTGCCCTTTTCATGTCGACAAGCGTAAGCTAACGACGATAAGTGGACAGTCCCGGGGAAGACATAGACCTGTATGGTCAGTTGATTGTCGATTTCTACGGCGTGACCTGAACTCACATCATTGCAGAGGTCTTAGAAATCGACAGCGGAGCAAGCAAATCAGAGATCAAGAAAGCCTATCATAAGGTAATATCCTCTAAGATACTGATGTCCCATGCGTATTATCCTAAGACACGCTAGGCAGCACTGTCAAGCCATCCAGACAAAGTTGCTGAAACCGAACGATCTGCGGCGGAGATCAAGTTCAAGTCCGTTAGCAAAGCCTACGAAATTCTCTACGATGATGATAAAAGACATCTCTACGACACTCACGGCATGTCAGCTTTTGACGGTAGCCGTGGCCGCGGCGCTGGTGTAGGGTCTGACATGGATGACATACTCGCACAGATGTTCGGCATGGGAGGTGGCATGCCCTCTGGTTTCGGAGGAGCAAGAGGGCCACAGAGGCCTCGGAAGGGCGCTGATGAAGAGCATCCGTACCAAGTCACTCTGGAGGACTTGTACAAAGGAAAGACTACCAAATTTGCGAGCACGAAAGACATCATATGCAGCCTCTGCAAAGGCAGTGGCGGTAAAGAGAAGGCAAAGGCAAAGCAGTGCGTTTCGTGTCAAGGCAAAGGTACCTGCGGCAACTTCAATGCTAGAGATCTGGCAAGGCTAATGGACTGTCACAGGCTTCAAGGAAGGTTTACGGGCTGTAGGGCCAGGCATGGTCACACGCGAAACGACCATTTGCAGCTCTTGTAAAGGGGTTGGAACCGTGTACAACCCTAAAGATCGGTGCAAGAAGTGCAAGGGTGAACGTGTTACTCAAGAACGAAAGGTCTTGGAAATATACATTCCACGGGGCTCAAAGTAAGGCTTTTAATGTCCAAAACCCTGGATGTCAGCTTACATACGGTAGAGAAGGAGACAGAATAGTACTAGAAGGCGAAGCAGATCAGGTACCTAATCAACAACCTGGCGATATTATTTTCGGCCTTGTACAAACCGAGCATGAGACCTTCCGAAGGCAAGGCACCGATCTCTTGGCCGAAGTCGAAGTCACCTTAGCAGAAGCTCTCTGTGGTTTCTCGCGAGTGGTCATCAAGCATTTAGATGGCAGGGGCATTCGCATCCAGCACCCGCAGCCAAAAGCCCGTACTTTGGAACCTGGGCAGGTCATAAAGGTTGCGGGTGAAGGCATGCCTCACAAGAAAAGCGACCTCAAAGGAGACTTGTATTTGGTAGTCAAGGTCAAGTTTCCCGACCATGCATGGCTCGCCGATAATCAGGCGATTGGGAAGCTGCAAGAGCTCCTGCCAAAACCTGAGAATCCGATCCAGGCTGATGACGTTGACGATGTGACATACGATGATACAGCCAACTGTGAGTTGATTTTCCGCTTTTGACCCTCCCCTGTCATTATGTGCTGGGAGAGTTGTCTGAGGAAGTCTCATGAGTCGATATTTTGCCTGATGTAGAAATACTGACTGCGGAGTCATTCAGTGGAAGACTTTGGTCAAGGAGAAGAAGGCGGGGGAACGTGGGTAGATGAGAACGAAGAAGATGGTCAGCCTCAGTGTGCTCAGCAATGAGTGCTTCAGGTCACGATCATCTGGCGTTCAGCATTGCAGGGAGTCGGTCATGGAGGGGAAGTAGAGTATGCATGTCCGGAAGTGCTATTGCGTGCGGCTGCGCAATAATAGAACAAAGCCTACGATACATCAATCTCATAATAGATACATGAGATTTAGATTGCATCCAGTTTCTCTCTTCTTCCTCGAGTAGAATTCCTCTGAAAATTGTCATTCGCTGCTGCCCAGCCAGGCTCGGTCGCTTAAGATTGGCGCGGTAACCGCTAAAGCCCACAAGAGATACGAAATTTCGACTCTATCGTAGTCTGTCGGATATTGAGACAACACCGATCAACGTACGTCAAGGTAGGAAAACGAGGGCACGAGGCATAAGGCTTGGTCAACAGCTGATGATATTCTACAGATGGTCGCTGCAAAGAAACACGTCAAGATCGTGAAGAAGCGTATGTCGAGTCCTCCACAGCCCCCAGATGCCCCTCCGCCCTTAAGAAGAGTGACTCTTCTGGAAACACTTTCGCCTTCCAGACCCACCGGCCGAACCTTGAATCTTAGAAGAATATGTGTACTGATAATCATCTAGGAACAAAGAGATTCAATCGTCATCAAAGCGCAAGTCTAAAACCTTCAAATCATCTCATGCTCAACCTGACCATATCAGGACACATATAAATGCGTCGACGCCAATTGGCGTAAGCCCAAAGGGATTGATAACCGAGTTCGGAGAAGATTCAAGGGCCAGGCTGCTATGCCGTCGGTATGATAAACACCCGCACATATCCCTACGATCTGACCTCTTTCCTCGAAAGCTACTGCGAGCTATGCGAGGGAGCAACGCATTGAAGCTTGAAGTTGGAGGTCGCAATGGGTCCGATATTTCGCAAAAGCCGGAAGTATTGAATACAGAGCTAATTGCTGTGCGGATTTCTAGATTGGATATGGTTCAAATAAGAAGACACGCCACCTGATGCCATCCGGCCACAAGGCATTTGTTGTTCACAACCCGAATGACGTCGAACTCCTTTTGATGCACAATACAACCTTTGCGGCAGAGTATGTCTACGCCTCCACAGAACACCTTGCCATTAGACCAAATGATAGGAGATGCTGACAGCAACTAGAATCTCACACGCAGTATCGTCGAGGAAGAGAGTGGACATCGTGGCGAAAGCAAAGCAATTGGGTGTGAAGGTCACAAATGCGAAGGCGAGGGTTACTATAGAATCATAGATGGCTTGAAGTCGAAACTTCCATCATGTAGCTCAAACCTATCGAAAGTTCTATGGACAGCCTAGGGCAAGCGCTGCAAGGGGCCTGCTGTCGTCATCACGATGGAACAGAAAGTTCAATATGCGGCTGTTTAGGTGCTCTGCCACTCCTGCATATCCGTCCACATATGGCTGGACAATAATATTTTCCGTGAGAACATCACTGGACTGAGCTGTTCCACGCGATTTGAGTCTGAGTAATATGTTTGGTCGCTTCAGCGTGAGGGGTGTTCGTTCAATTTAGCGCCCTGATTGACTTGATCTATCTGGCGTTGGTAACGAACCCCAGAGGCGACATGCGAAACCTCCAGGAAATAAGAGAGCTGTCCGTCACAAAAATCAACGCTCAGCTGAGCTCAACACCTCTAAGACGTATCGACAGAGGCAATGCTTTCCACCCTTTTCAAACACAAATCTGGAGGCCCTGCAGCTCCATTCATAGTCTACACCTTCTACTGTTTCTCCTGGCATCAATATTGTCCACCGTTTGCTCAAAACCTGCTAACATAGAATTGGAACCACATCTTCTGAGGCTAAGGTAATTGGCACTACGTTTGCTGTTCGGAATCGTTCTCGACATCGTCATGGGTAGGCCTGGAAAGATGAGACATCTCGACGTGCTACTCCTGTTGGTTCATCCAATATTTGGCATATGGCCCATATCAGCACAGGCTTACGCACCACTTTATGCGGATCAGGGACCCAACGAAGCCATTACGGCTCGTGTTGGTGCAGATTTCGCGCTTCCATCGAACAGTACGGTTTTTCTCCCAGGTGGATCTTCCCGAACGAATATATTATGTTTCGAAGCCGCCCAAGGCCGTGAGACCACCTCTATTGATGGCTGCCGCTCGACTTTGAACTATCTACGTGGACTTCCCCATTACCGTCTTGCGCAACTTTTCCAGGAAAGACGCTACCCCAAGGAACCGTCGACGCCTCCGTATATATTTCACGTCAGGGACAGCAATTGCGCAATACAGCTCGCTTGCGGGAGCACTACTATCATCGACCGATTCTCGTTCGAGCAAGTCAGAGCTCTGGCAACGGACATTGTAGAGGATTGTCAGACCAAAGGGGGCTACGGGGGCGTCGCTCCCCTTGGTAGCGGCGTTGGTTGGACGGTCAAGGTCATCGGCCACACAACGGCGGATGCGAGCTACAGAATGATGCCATAGGGGGAACCATGACCGCTTAAATCTGTGTTCTGAACTCAGCCAGGAGTCCATGCTAGATCAGTAAGGGCATCTATCGAGCCCCCAAGCTATGAGAACGAGTTGAGGCCATCGATGTCACCAAGCATCAAAAGAAGCGAGAGCTGCGTTAAGTCGGACCCATTGCCCCAGTAATTTAGGGGATTGCTTCCTGACGCATCAACATTACTCATTACTACGATACCGCTAATCTTAAGTAGAAGGCTTAGCCACAGCGAGCAGGGTCAACTTAATACTAGAAGTTTCCTGTTGGCATTCACGAGTTCAAGCAGGACACTGTCTGGCTCATCCTCAATGCTTTTCTTGTCAACAATTTTCTTGTCAACAATTACGATGTCCATACGTCCACAGCCATTCCTGTACGCTCTGGTTCAATGTACCGATACTTTTATTGCCCAATATGAAAGCATTGGTATTCGTAACCTTGGTCTGCGCCTGCCTAGAGCCAGTACCATAGTTTGTGACTCGGAGACGGCCTCGTCCAAGGGAAAACCAGTTCTTGAGAAATACATACCGCTAGCGCTGGACCACTGCGGCCGATAAAATGTCGGAAACGATCTCAACCATCGCCACCTCTAAGAATATTATATACAAAGGGCCGGATCGCATACGAGCTCAAGCCGGCTTCGACGGCCATCGTGGTATCTAGCCAAACACTGAGCTAGGTTAACATATATCAGTCTACAATTATGGACGAACCTAGCTTCTCAGCAGTAACAATACCAGTCAGGACCAAACTGTAAGCCTTGTTACAAATAGCAATTTGAAGGTAAGTTGCAACACACCCAGGGCACTCGTTTTTGACATCAATAGGCTTCTTGTCCATCACTTGATAGAAATAAAAGGCTCGTTCCGTATACTGGCCTTCGGTACCTGGATGTGGGACAACTCCAACCCAAGGTAGGAGATGCGGTGGATCGAACGGGCATCCAATCAGTACTCCGCCCGGTACTCTTCTTGCAATTTGTAACAAGTTGAAATGACGGCAAACCGGAAGAAGATGAGACGACGATGACATCGCTACGAGCCCTAGCATCCATAGTGGCAAAGAGATCACGCTTGGTTCTCAAACGATCTGATGTATTCTACCAAGACGCCAGCTATGAGCATCTAGGAGACCAAAGCAAACCTTTTGATGGTCCTTGGACTAAGTCAACTTAGGCAAAGTGGCCATCCAGGCTCACTCCACCAAATGTGTGATTGGACAGCAAGGCTCCTAGAACGAATCTAATACGCTCTAGACTTGGCCATATCTCCTTGAGATGAGCATGTAATTTCTCGGCGGCGTCTGGCGCTAGATTAAAGACCGGTACGCGCAATCCCTTCGTGAGGATTAAGCAGTACCGTCCAGCTGGCTCCAATAAACGACCCCCGTCTCAACTAAGCCTACTGCTTTGGTATGGAGGAGATGCTCATGAAGAACTATTTAGGAAGCATGGGAACTCGCCCATCTGACCATACATATCGGAATATTGAATTCTCTAAGACGGCTGTGCTTCATGTGTGGATCCGGCTTCGAATCGCGGAATCTATCGTGCACCTAACCCAGAGACGCCCTTCTTGGCCCTCATCTTGAGACCCTAGCTGCACTACTAACGCCATTCTTAACAGCGACTCGTTATCGGTAAACGAGGTTGTGGATTCCTACAGCTACCATGAGCGCGTGTAAGGGTACATCAGAGGTGCCGTGCCTAGCCCTAGGCCGTCATATAACACGACAAGGCACGTGCACTGAGTCTACCTATCGTAGGGGTTGGAGAGGGAGCTCGAATATAGGCTGACGTGGCACATGCAGGTCACGATACAAGCATAGACTTGCTTGCTCAGCACCCGAGTGAGTGCCACAGCTCGGTCGTTAACGTTCTACAGCCGCAGCCTTGACTCTAAAGTACACAAAATACCACCTCCGAACCATTCATGGAGCCGTTGTATCAATTTTTACAAGCTGCGAGCCTGGCTTATGTTTAGCTTTCCCGATGATGGTTCAGCCAGCCTTGGCTGGCATCACGACTAAACTGTTGACGTACACTTGAAACCGGTGTTCTAGGAACTCTTCATGCATTGACTATTCCTGACCCTTTCTTGTGGAGATTGTATCACTTCACCACTTTCACGAAGCTTGACTGCCCCCATGACACCCGAAATAGTCTGCATTGTCGGAAGGCCTGGGCAGGACTGACCCTTGCGTGGAGACTGGACGACACAGAATTCGGATATCACTATCAATCCGCCCGAGTCCACCTCGGCATAGACTCGTTTGCTCACCGGCACCTGCCGTCTATTTGCGACGCAAAAACCAAGCTCTACACTACGTCAAAACCAATGCTGATAATGTCCACTTTGACAACAAGCTACACTTCTGCAGTCCGGCATAACGAAATTTGGCAGGCCAGAAGTTTGAGATTCTTTATGAAAACTTGGTTCTTCCCCCCAGGATGTAATACCCAGACTTTCGGAACATTCGGTATTGCAGAGCGTGTCGAGAATATCAAAGATGCGATGGCTGTGTGCTCGTGCATTTCAGCCATCCTGTAAATGGTGTCTCTCCCAATAGGATAGAATAAGAGGGGAAAGACACATTGCATGTCATTAGTAAGTCGTTGTAAGAACCGTCTATGCCGCCGGTGGGGGCCACACTGGTATTGAGATAAGTGACAAAATACACAAATCTGTTCAAAATGAATTTTCAGCTTTTCATGCATGATGTCGCCGGCAAACTACTCTCCGGCTTGGATGCCTCTCTAGCCTAGTATGCTCTCTCCGGCCTTACTAAGCACGGAGTGGCCATCAAGACTGGCTCCAACATCACCAAAGTCGAGAAGGATTCTATCGAAACACAGACATTGGCTGCATACCCTATGGAATTCTCATCAGGGTAACCAGAAAAAAGCAAGTCCCGCTCGTCAATCGTTTGCCTGTGCTCAAAAGCAATCATGTCCCGCGCATCTTGTCAGGCTCTCATCTCCGCGTTTGTGGATCTAACATCTCCCTGGTTGATTTGCTGGACACGCTCGGAGATGCTGTGGACGCTAAGTAGGCGAGCTTTCGCCTACCCCAGAACTGGTGTGCCATAAGGCAGAATACCTTGCCCGCATTCAACTTCGGCTCCTTAGAACCTTTCGTGCACAGTAAGCGGGCGATGGTGACATATAGGTCAGCATGCCGGCACGATTGGCGGGAAGCGAGATTGGTCGAGATCTGATGCTTCGCTGGCGTGGCGCCCTTGGAATCTGCTCTAAACGAGAAGCTGAAAACCAAATTTTCAGATACGCGTGAGCCAGGTGCTGAATATGTCCTTTGGGAAGGAAGTGGCTAGAAATCGCTAGGGCTCTTGATTATGCTCAATACCAGTCTGACCTGAGTCTGCCTGTGGTTCAGCGGCGGATGATGATGAGTTCTAATCTGCCCTGATCAATGTCCCGAAGGCTTTTCTGATCTTTTCGTATCGAAAAGCGTTTTTTGTTTGGAATTAGCAGTCACTGGAGCACGCCGAGTTGTTTGATTATTTCCTAGCAAGAGGAAATTAGAGCAGACGAATAGAACCTGCGCATTGGGCTAGACAATACCTTGACCCACACAGTGTGGAGAACGATTAGGCCGAACAACTTGCTATCAACATGCGACTTGAACTACCTGTTATCATCTGCTGTGTTTGATTGACAAGTAGGTCACTTTGCTTGGAAATGGCCGTTGCGTGTCATAAGAAATATTGCAGAAGCATCTGCTATCGAGATACACCTCATGATTCGAATTCTTCCTTGGTGAGGAAACGCTCATTCCGAACTTGTTTTGGGCGTGTTTTCCGGTTGAGTATCGATGGAAACGAGGTGGAGCTCATACCTCGAACGGGCGATGGGAATTACGCTCGTAAAGAGGGCTATAATCGCTGCATTGGGACAGTGGTCGATGTTGACCGGCGCGTCTTCTACCGGACTCATAAGATCCCTCGAAGGGCAATGTAGGGATTCTCTTCTGTGCAGGTTCAGATGTTCCAACGATGAGTAGTCCGAGAGCGTCTCTGATGTCCGGCTTCGACTCGATCACCTAGCAGAACCAGTTGATCTAGGTCTTGACCTCGAAGCTAGCCCGATGTACATGAATGATAGAGGTGACCCGTGAGTACTTCTTGCCAGATATGCATTGAAGTGCGATACTGACACCATGCCAAAGCCGTTTTGGCAATTCGATCAGTAAGATAGATCCGAGCGATCCTGACAAGATTGAAGAGACATCCTCGTAAAGAGGCTTCACGAAGCTATTGGTTTGACGCTTGATGTCGGAAAGAAGCAGATGTAGATGACAGGAAGGGCTATATACCGCCAAGATGGATGACAACAAGGATTTCTAAATTCAAAGCTCCTTCCTTGCGTGAGATCGAATGCGGACACGACTTGCTTGCCTATTCGAAGATATTGGTTCCCCACTTTGACGCCAAGAAAGGGACAATCTTTCATCAAGGAGATATATACTATGTGACGAAAATATTCCTCTGCAGACATAGGGGATCTAATGGGGATTCAGCTGCTGTCATCTTTCGGAGGCGCACCAAATCTAGTGTCTTCAGAGGAGCAAGGAATTATTTCGTGACAGTACGGGAATGCTCTTCATCAATGTCCAAAATATCACGATCGACTGCTCATAGATTCAAAGTAGCATGTTTGGGGAGAGTTCCTTGCTCCTTGGCGAATTGTAACACGAAGCCAGTTACGGGGCCGCACAAAACGCTTGCCACGATTCTTTCATATCTCATGATGGTCAAAACGAAGAGCCTCACTGACCTTCAAACATGAGGTTTATCTCAGACTAGCTGCCCAATCGCACTGTGAAGCATGGGCAATTCCGTTATTCTTCTCTGTCTCGCAGAAATGGAAATGCCGTATTGGTTGTACCTCAGCGGGAGGCTATTGATTTTATTAAGAGAGGCTTAGGATGTATCGATTCATGATCGTAAACAAGCCAATCATTAGGATTGGTAGCTGACGCCTATTAGAACACCGTTGACTACCTGGCTAGTCGCTGTGCTATGCTTTACCAACTCAACAGATACGAAGATCTGGCTGACTACACTCCGTCGTTGGCCCCATCATTCCCTGCCTTTATGGCAGCCTCCATATCATCAAGTCTCGCGGACATCTCGTCCACTATGGCTGTTAGCCATAGTCTTCAGCGGCTATCGGTTGGGTACACCTCACTCACTCTTTGCAAAAAGTTCGGCGGAAACCTTTGAGAATTTTGGTCCGAGATTGTTTATGAGTTGGTCGACAGCTTTTACCAGGTCGTTCTGAGCTTGGCCTTCGCTAGCATTCTGTGAAGCAAGGCGTGTTAGTGAAAATTGAGGTACCAACACGATTGACCGTACTGATCGCAAGGACTTCGTCTCGGCTACATGTTCAGACATGTCATGCGTTTCTCTTGGATGGAAATTACTGATACGGGGTGGTCGAGGGTGGTGGCCGTCAATGTTGGGTTCTAATCAGGCGTAGAGCGTGTCGATTTCGACCTGATTGCTTACTTTGCATAGCCTTGGATAGACAATTTGGTGGAGATCTTCCAACTCGAGTAGTGATCACGAAAGTCGGTGCGCATCTGGCAGTCGTTGATGGGAAGTGGTAAGGTAGTGTGAGGTTGCCCAGCCGCTAGCTTCTCGTCCTGCCCCATGGGACTCACTAGCATATGCAAATTATCTAAGAATCCTTGGCATAGGTACTTAATATCCTGCCCCCTGGATCTATACTTCTAAATAGTAAAATTTATTTGAAACTACTATTACTTAGTATTCTAAGGTATAATCTATATAGAAGATACTCCTAAGAAGCTACTCTAAAAGGTAGTCTACTTTTTAGGAGTTATTAGATATTATTATATTTAATTTCTAATACTTAATAAGGCTTATTTCTTAACTATGAATTTAGAATTTTATAAGGTATTTAAAAAAATACTTATACTAACTATAAGTAAGTCTAATTACTTAATAGTATTAGGAGAAGCTACTTGTTAGAACTAGCCTAGAGATAAGTTATAAGAGTATATAGATTAAGATAACTAGCTAAGGAGTATAAGATATATATATATAAGAAGGCCTTATATACTTATAAACGTAGACTATACTAGCTGTATTAGACCTAGTATATATAATACTATATAATAATACTTATATATCTTAATTAAGTAATATAATTATTAAATTATTAGGGATAATAAAATTATAATATTTAAGTTATAACTAATTAAAAAAGTCTTATTTATTATATTTTATATTATAGCTTTTATACTATCTAACTAATTATTATTATTCTAGATTCTTTATATTCCTTAAGTTTATATATATCTTATATTACAGAATAACTTATATTATAATTATATGTATATTAATAATATTAATATAAATAGTATCTTAATATTTAATATTTATTAAGGTCTATTACCTTAAAGTTTACCTATAAGTAAATTAGGATTATAATTAATAGTATAATCTAATTTTATAATATAAATAGCCTAGATTTATTATTAGATTTATAATAAAATTAGTTTATATTTATTATTTAGTAATCTACTTATATAATCTAATAATTTAAGTAGTAGATTAGCCTAATTTTATAACTAAATAATCTTAATTAAGTTATTATTATATACTTTGGAAGTTAAATACCTTATCTATTAGATATTTAATAATATCTACTTATATATAATATTCCTGATTAATTATCTACTAATATATTTAAGATTATTAGACTTAATAATATAAAGGTTATTCTTATTTATTACCTTTAATAGTATTATATTAAATTAGCTCTAATTAAAAGTAGGCTATAATTATAAGTTAATACTTATAAATTTTATAAATTATCCTTATAATTTATTAATAATTTTAATAAATATTAATTTAACTAAATATTAGTTATATATAAAGGGGATAGAAACCTATTTATTATTTTCTTTGAATTATAATAATATCTTAAATGATAATACATTAGTAATTTGAAGAACCCCGTCCTAGTAGCTTAGAAGGCCTATACAGGTATATATAGGCCTAGGGGGTTATTAGGCTAGCCCTAATAGAAAATTTATATATTATAGTATAGTATAACAAACTTATACTAATTTTCTATACTATTTAAGAATTACAGCTAAAACGAACTAAGAGTAGACTAGCTATAATTTTCTAAAAACTACGCCTTAAAAGAAGTTAAGTCCTAATTTTTTTAAAGGCGTAGTTTTAAATATCTTAATAATTTAGGAATTATGTTATAATATTAAGAATTTTTTTTTTATAATCTTAACTTCAAGGCGTTCTTTCTACTATATTTTTTAAAATATAAGATATATAAATATACTTTTATAAAAGTAAAAGACTCTGAATAAATAATTAAAATATAAAGTTCTTTATAAAGGATATTAATACCTTAAAGCTTTAATTTTATATTTAATATACCTTTAGTTGTATAATATATATAACTTAAGCCTATTATTAATAATAAGTAAAAGCCTATTAAGCTTTTTAATAATAAAAGAACAGGTTAATTACCTTAAGGAATATATTATGATAAGGGATTTTAATCTTTATTACTTTAATTAAGATAATTTAAAATAGTTCTTATATTACCTTAAAGTAAATTAATTAATAGGAATTATATTTAATAATAAAATAAATTTAACCTTATTAAATAAAATAATTATTTAAAGGATAAAGGAATTAAAAAAGTTAATTAATTTAATCTTTATTATATTAAAGCTTTTTAATATAATATAAGGCTATTAAGTATATCTTAAGTTATAATTTAACTTTAATTACTTTTTTATATATTTAAAGCTTAACTTTAAAATAAAATAATAATGTTATATACTTAAGAAATTATAAAAAATAATAGATTAAAAAAATTAAAAAAGGGATTTAAATATTAAGCTAAAAGTTAAGTCTGGAATTATTAAAGATTATAAATTAAATAAATAATTATCTCTTATAACTTTAATAAGGCTTAAAGGGGATAATAAAAGAAATAATCCCTTAAGTAAAATTAAGGGATAAAAGAAGAACTTTCTAAAACTTAGATTGAATTATTATAAAGAATATTATAAAAATTATAACGATATTTTAATAAAATAAGAATATTATTATAAAGAAGCTAAAAATATAATTATTAAAAAAAGATAAGATATTATAAAGGAAAATTAATCTTAAAAGGAAAATTCATAATATTTTTAAATTATAAAAGGGAATATAAGGCCTTATTAAGTAAATAAAGAATAATAACTTATTATTATAACTTCTTCCTAAGTTCCTCCCCTTAATAAGGGGTAATAGGAATAAGGTAATTAAGACCTTTAAAGAAAAAATAAAGATCTTATAAATAATATTTTTCTTATCTTCCTTATAAGTTAACTTAAATAATATTAAAGATATAAAGTATCTATTATTTATAAATCTTGAAAATAAGATAATATATAAAGATATTAAATAAGCTATTTATAAGTTAAAATAAAATAAGGTATTAAAGATTAATAAAATTTTAAATTAATTGCTTAAATTAAATAATAAATAGGTTCTTTAAGAAACTTATTAATTTATTTAATATATACTTCTCTCTTAAATATTACATAAGAAAGTTTAAGAGAATTAACATAATTATTTTAAAGAAATCAAAGTAAGATAATTATATAATATTTAAGATATAATATTTAATACTATTCTTAACAAAGCCTTAGAATTAATAATTATAAGAGAATCTAATAATTATATTAAGAATTAAGGCCTCCTCTCCTTAAAATAAATAAGAGTATAAAAGAAGGAGTTAATTAAAATAATATCAAGAATTATTATAAATATCTCTCTATTATAATAGAAAATCTAATAATTAGGATCCTAAATAGATTTAGCTAATATATTACTAGAGAAGTCTATATATTTAATCGCTTTTAGATTAGTATAAATATTAAAACTCGACTTTTTTATATATTATATATACTTATATACTTACGTATATAATTTTATTCTATTAACTAGAAAATACCTGTAAAAAGCTAGATTTTTATGTATATTAGATAATTTACCTCTACTACCTAGTAATTATAAGACTTAGCGTAGTTATATATAGATTTAGGTATATAAACTTATAGAATTAGTTATGTCTTTTATACTAATAAGCTAATTAATATTATTTTAGAATATATATACTTTATAGGCCTATACGTATAATTTATACTATTTAGATATATATTATAATAAGTAGACGTTAATTAGTTAGTAATATAGTATATATAAGTAGACTAGTAATATCTTAGTAATATCTTAGCGTAGTTAGATATATGAATTTATATATATAAACTTATAGAATTAGTTATATCTTTATTACTAATAGACTAATTAATATTATTCTAGGGGCGATTTACTTTATAAGCTAATATATAGTATTTATACTATTTAGATATATATTATAATAAGTAGATATTAATTAGTTAGTAGATAGCTATAATAGTATAATAGGTAAATTAGTACTAAGATATATAGATTTAGTAGGTAAACTTATAGAATTAGTTATATCTTTATTATTAATAGGTTAATTAATATTATTTTAGGATATATATACTTCATAGGCTTATATATATTATCTATATAATTTAGATATATATTATATATATAGATGTTAATTAATTAGTATATAAAGGTATACTTAAATAATTAGTAATATCTTAGCGTAGTTAGTATATAGATTTAAGAATATAAATTAATAAAATTAGTTATATCTTTACTACTAATACGCTAATTTATATAATTTTAGAGGTAATATACTTTATAAGCTTATATATATAATTTATATAATTTATATATATTATATATATATTATATATAATAGATATTAATTAGTAGGTATATAAAGGTATACTTAGAAAATTAGTAACATCTTAGTAATATCTTATTATATAGATTTTAGTATGTAAATTTATAAAATTATAAAATTATATATATCTTTTATATTAATAAGCTAATTGATATAATTTTTATATTATTAGATATTAATAGCTTATACGTATCTGTTAATATTAGTTAAATAAGATTATATATATAGATATATACCTATATATAATACGTATTTACTATTACTAAAAGTCTTAATACTAAAGTAATTCGGAGACCCCCGCCCTGGCGGCCCTGGAGGCCCGTACGGGTATACATAGTCCCAGGGGGTTATCGGGCTAGCTCTAATAGGAAATTAATATATTTCAGCGCGGTATTATAAACTTATACTATTTCTCTATACTATATCAAAATTATAGCTAGAACGAACTAAGACTAGACTAGCTGTAATTTTCTAAAAACTACGCCTCAAAAAAAAAGTAGGGCTTGACTTCTCTCAAGGCGTAGTTTTTAGAAGATTACAGCTAGTCTAGTCTTAGTTCGTTCTAGCTATAATTTTGATATAGTATAGAGAAATAGTATAAGTTTATATTGCCGCGCTAAAATATATTAATTTCCTATTAGGGCTAGCCCGATAACCCCCCGGGCCCATGTATGCCCGTACGGGCCTCTAGGGCCGCCAGGGTCCCCGAATTACCGATGTATTCTATTAAAAACGCTAAGTTTTAGGTCTAATTAAAGGATATAGTTCTACTATTTATAGTTAATTAATAAGCTTAGATAAGGATAGGAGATCTTTAGGATTTAAATATCTAGATATTCTATTATAGTAAAGAGATATAAAAAGATATATATTATCTTTAAGTATTTAACACGCTAAAAATTATATAAATTAAGTAATTAGTATAAAAGATATATATAAGATAATAAGTTTATATACTAAAATCTATATAATATAACTATACTAAGATATTACTAAGATATTACTAGAATACCTAAGTATACTACTATCTTAATATACTAATAACTTATTATCCCCTACTCTAGTACTAAGTCATACCTAGTAACGGCTAACTTGCTAGGATTTAACGGCTAGGTAAACTAACGTTCGTAGGTTTAGATAATCTATAGTCTAGCCTTTATAGGTTTAGCCGTTACTAGGTATAACTTAGTACTAGAGTAAGAGATAGTATATATCCTAATTATATAAATAATACGTATAGGCCTACGAAGTATATAAGTTTATCTACTAAATCTATATATCTTAGTACTAATTTACCTACTATACTTATACCTATTACCTACTAACTAATTAATATCTACTAATTATAATATATATCTAAATAGTATAAATAATATATATAAGCTTATAAAGTAAATTATACTAAGAATTATATTAAATAGCTTATTAATAATAAAGATATAGCTAATTTTATTAGTTCTCCTACTAAAATCTATATATCTAACTACGCTAAGACGCTAGGTAGTATAGGTAAATTACTTAATATATATAAAAATCTAGATTTTTATAGGTATTTTCTAGTAATATATATAATATTAAATTATAATAAGATTAATATAATTAATCTACTTTTATTAAATATTATAAGGATTTTTATTAATATCTTTTAGAAACTTATCTAAAATCTTAAGAAAAAAGAGATTTTTTATTATCTATAAATTAAATGAAAAGCTTTTAAAGAAGAAGTCTTTATTTATTATTATTAAGAAAATTATAAAAATTATAAAAATTATAAAAATTAAAATTTCTT
>JAABUK010000988.1_pt1 | contig 56665 bp, 71 predicted proteins | sample 5559141 | NCBI WGS metagenome assembly JAABUK01 (sample SAMN10711869, study PRJNA513367) | rock metagenome | isolation source: Antarctica rocks | place: Antarctica: Victoria Land, Pudding Butte nord | collected 2016-01-03 | reverse complement strand
AGCCTCTCCGATTTGCCATCCGGAGGTCAATCGGAAGTCCCGATTGTGTGTGAAGCCGATTCGGTTACGCCGATTAGGCTTTCAGTGCCTAATCGGCCGCGTAATCGAAACAGTGTGAACGGCCTATAAGTGTCAGACAACTGTGTCAGCGTAGCCGGCATAGGTATAAGTTTTGCTTGCCTGCGCGTTCGCTTTGTTTGATCTGCTGTGGGCGCAAGCTACCTGCAACCGATACTACCGACAGCAACCACCTCGAAGAGTCTCTAGCTTTTTCTGGCTTCCGTGAGTAAAAAAATGCTCGCGCGCCAGCCTCAAGGCTGGCCGTCTTGTTGACTTAGCTACGGGTTCAGCCGAGATGAACAGGAGACCTCTGTGTGTTATCACGACCTGGAAGGTTGCTTGGCTTGCTGCTACTCTTGTTGCTCGACTTTGTTAAACTGTCACGCTGGTGTAAGCTATGCCTTTGCTGCAGAATCATGCATGACATAGTCGTAGAATTGTGGGATGGGGAACAAAAGATTGCGTCCAAACAATACAAGCATCCTCTGACAGCCGCAGAGCTCAAAACAGCTTTGGCACAGGAGAACAGAGACTGGACTGGCACTCTACAAAAAGCTGGCAGCTCAACTGGGCTGAATGGTGGACAGAGGCTAGAGGGTGGAGCTTCACACCACTTTCGATTACAAACTTCAAGCAAAAACAAGCACTCTCCGGAAGGTTTGTTGTTCACACCTGCTGTGAAAGCTGACCTTCCTCCGATGTTTGGAGGGGATGTCTATGGTTTCTGTGTTCACGTTCCCTGATCCAGTGTGTCAATGCAGAAGAGATCATGAATGTCGCAGAGGCGCCAAGACAGTATATTCGCGAATGGGGTAATTGCTGAGCACAAGACCATATTGCTTGTGCTGCTTACAGGAGTTGCTGTGGTACTGACATTGCTTATTATCTGCAGGAAATCACCAAATTCTGGTTCAGCTCAAGGGAGACAAAAGATGCTACCACTTGCAACTATACCTTGCTTCCAATGATGCAGATGAAACATCACTTGGACGTGTCATGACACAGCACATTAGGGTAATGATGCATGGACTGACATCAGAGGTCCCAATCATGTATTGCCTTTGTGCCCGAAACCACAGCTTCAATTCTGCAGCAGCAGGGTGTCAGCTGCTTGAAACACAGGAGGGCTTGTCTGAGATGCAGTTTGATGACACATGCAAGCTTTATGTATGGCCAGGTGAGTCCAGACCTGTACACATGTCAAAACAAAGTCGCTTATTGGCTGTGGATGGTAGTTTCAGCAATAGCTTAGCATGAGAAAGCATTGCCATTTGCAGGGATCCTGGAGCATATCGCTGAGGAAGTTGGGATGGCATACAACAAAGTAATCAACATGTTTGCGCATGTGACTTTGTCCAACCCATTGAGTTCTTGCCAGGCTTGGTCGAGGCCTTCAAAGAAGCAGCATTGAGCAGGTAGCATGCTTTGTATACATTTTTTTTGTCAGCACAGTAGCATCTCAACATCAAACAGGCCTTTAGGAGATGCATAGACAGCCTGAGTGCACCAATAGATTGTACAATATATATCCATCATGTATCCACCTGCCAATGAAGAAAGGTATGCTGATTATGCCTGCTACTGGTGGCATTTGCTGCTTTGCAAGCTCAGCTGTGGCTGTTCTGGATTTGCCCCAGCTTGTACATTTCACTTTACGACCACGACTGGATTTTCCCATGCTCTTTGTCATGTGCGCACTGACCAGTGGCATGTCAAACAGTCGTTTGAAGGTCCACATGACTGCATGAGGGTTTCGTAGTATACTCATGTGTCGTTTTTATGGAGCTATGTTCGTGTTCTTTCAGAGAATGATCAACCGAATTATTATGGCGGTTATTGTTGGCATGCTCACACTTGTAGCAAAAAAACCTGTGGATACCGGTGCTGTTCATTGCATGTGTCAAGACAGCTCGTGAACAGGCAAACAGGGGGGGGGTGCGTGTGTGCGTAGTGGCAGCTAGGGTATAAGTAGCCACCAGCCATTCAGAAGTATTCACCCTACCCGGAAATGCTTCCCCTACACCTTATAAGTAATTACTTTAGAGGTGGCAAGGTGGTACAAGAGATTTCTAGTACATAATGTACTAGATTTACCAGATTCCTTGTGCCATATGGTGGCAGACCGTCATTACCAACCAAATACCACCTGTTGTTTCAAACTTTAAAACATTGCTTACTAATGAGGGCCCTTATGTCAGCATTACCATACACCCAACCCTATCTGTTTGAATGCATTTGCTTACATAACATAAACAATAACCTAAGGTCAGTAGTCAGTCAAGCAAATATATATATTTAGACTGACAGCAACATCTCTAAATCTGCAAGCTGCACCTGTCAGGCCCTGTTGTAGCAACGATCAAACATATTCCTTACCGTACCGTAATAGACAAATATATCTATATAGTTGTGCCAACAGCCACGCATCAAAGGGATGTTCTTTTGCTCTGTGTGCCACACAGACGCGTCCATGTGACAGCCATCTAGTGGCTCATGCGGGACGGCAATTTCGGGTTTCGACATAAGTAGTTTGACCTCTGCAGGTGCTCAGACACATCCAAACTTCGTGCTATTCACCGCTTTCTGCTGATCACGGCAAACACATCGTCCCAATTGCAATAACTATGCTGACTGCAAGCATGACGCACACCAGCGGCTTGGTCTCCACCAGCCGAAACTCCGTCAACCGCAACATATTTCAAAAAAGCCTAGCACCTATGGCCTTACGCCAACGTAGCACGAGCACAATCCATGCTGAGGCAAACAACACAGGAGGCTCCAAGGGCGGCTCCATCACCAACAGCGGCAAGACTCATACGAGGTATGCAAGGCTGCAACCACCCGATACGCAAGGCTGCATATGTTCAAGTGTTTTGACTGCCACAGCAAGGCTGCAACCACCTGATACGTGCTTGATGCTTGCCGATTGTAGCCACGACTCGTGTTGCCACCCATGGAATTCCCTGTATGTTGTAATTTGCATGCGCATTTCTGCGTGAAGGTATGCATATGCAGCTAGCTCACCACAGCTGCATGCACTTTACGTAGGCTCATGTTGTTGTCTGCATTTGCAGCGTATTGAAGCACCTGTCCGAGACAACGATTCAGCGGATAAAGGCTATGCGTATGAAGGCAAGGACATCAGCGACCGACAGAGTGATGTTGACCGTCTGCTAGTTGACCAGAACCAGCCTGAGGAGCAACGCTTCCTTGGGACTGCGGTAGCATTTCCAGATGCTCTGAGGTTCAAGGGTGCAGCACCAGAGATTGTTAACAGCAGGTACATTTACTGCCCCACACCCTGCAATACCCACTGCACATCTCCAGCTGACTATGCATGCTATGCATGCAGGCTGCCTTGCAAGCTGCCTTCGCATCAAATGCTGTTTTTGCAATTGCTGCTGAGGGCCACATATGCATGTGCTTGGGCAAGTTCAGTTTGTACCTTTGCCAGTGGCTCAAATTCGGCTTGCGTGTTGCATGATACTTTATCTGATTATGAATGATCAATCAGCCATGTTCTGAGCACTTCCATTTCGATGTTCACTGCAGGTTGGCCATGCTTGGGGTTGTTGCAGCACTGGCAGCAGAGTTCACAACCAACAAAAACGTGTTTGAGCAAGTCAAAGCCTACCCAGGACCTATTGCTGCCACTTTCCTGCTCTGGATCATTGCCACCTTGGTGCCAATCCTGAAAGGCACTCCCAGGAAGGGCAACTTCATCTTCACTTCTGGGCGTGAGCTGATCAATGGCCGCGTTGCTATGATGGGCTTTGTAGCCCTCATCGCCACTGAGTACTTCTCTGGAGGACAAACCATCCCTCACTTCTATGGTCTCATCAAATAGATTTAGCATTTTACCAGGCTACCTAGCTACAGGGTTTCCTGGAATTGACTGTCTTTACGTGTGTGCTTAGCCACATTGTACTGTACAGTGTGATCACATGTGTTTGTCTGTGAACTCTGGCACCATGGCAGCCTGTTAGCATAGTGCTATATTGATATAGCTGCCATGGTGGCAGCTGCAGTGGCCACATTGTATGTACAAGTACAATTGATTTCATTCAAGTATTTTTTGTTTTATTGATTGTTTCTGGTTTTATAAAGGATTGCCAATTGGTTCTGGCATGTATGACACCATTTCATTTACAGATTTGATACTAACAGATTTGATACTAGATAGAATCAGCTTCTGATAGGAGACTGGCTGTTCTTATCTATCATACCACAATCACTCAGGATAGGTGTTAACAACTACAATATTGTGTATTAAATGAACTGTAGCCGACTCAATGCAGGTGTCCCACTTGCATGCACAGCAGGTAGCAATTTAGTCTTCACGCATATACCGTACTCAATGTAATACAGTCAAATCAGGCAATGCACATGCATTAGCTAGTCTTGCAAGTATTCCAAACATCACCCATTTGCTTTGCCAAGCTCTTGCTCAGCATGTGCACCTGTGGTGTGGGGTTCCATTGTAGTCATGCATGCAGTGGTCCAGCGCACTACATAGTCAGCAACACAAACTTGCCAACAAATGCAGTGGTCTAGGGCGTGTGATCAATTGATGTGCAGACGCAAGCTTGAACAAATAAACTTTGCCTCCTGTGTGAGAAGCACACTAGGCTAGTGCTTCTGGCATATTTGTCAGCTGCGGGCTGAGCACGCAGCAGTACAGCGGTGTTCAAGGTTGATGTGCTTCCTGACTGACTCAGGACAGCAGTGCAAGCAGACTCTCTGCACAGATGAGCTGCCCAGACAGTCTTTACAGTGCATGCAACTTACTGGTATCTTGAAACTGAAATTGCTGTCAATTCCAATATGCAGTGTCAATGATGCCTGATTAATCAATATTGTACACCATCTTTTTGCCTGGTTGAAGTGCTCCAACAATGCCAGCAACTATTCAGCCCCATCCCGGGCTGCTGACAAGATGCCCTGTACACAAGACACAGACAAGACATACTGTGCACATGCATGCGCTCCTGTGGACCCTGACAGTGCCAATTATCTACTAGCATCAGGCCAAAGGTTCACAGATGGCGGATGGTCAATGAGTGGCAGCCTTGCGAGGTTACAGCATTTTTGCACACGGCTTGACAGAAGCTGACTGCATGGTCACAAATCGTTCCAAGGACAATCTCAGGTATTTGCAGGATTACATCTTGCTTGTGTGCAAGCAGAGGCTATAGCCAAATCAATATCACTTGCGAGACATACTGTTACAAGGAACGGCAGCAGCAGCAGTAGTTGTAGTAGGCAAAGGCGTGTGCACATTGCATGCAGTCCACTCTTTGTCAGCATTGAAGCTGTGTCGCAATAGCGCTTTTTTTTTACATAGCTCCAAAAGTGTGTGGCTGAAAGTTGAAAGCATGGTCATATCCTGCTGAGACCTCGCCGTGCTCTGGTTGAAGCCTCAAACAAGTAGCCTGCTGCTGTGGCTGCTTGCTCAGCAGACTTTGCAAAGCTCTCTGCGGAGCTGCTTGTGCTGTCTGGCTTTGCTGCTCGTGTGATGACCACAGCAATGTTGGTCTGGCGTGCAACACTCAGTGTGAAGGCGCCACCATTCACCCTTTGCTGATGATGTGGGCCTGCTAAAAGCTTGTCCCTGCAAAGGCATGGCTCAGTCATTTGATGCATATGCAGTTAGATCTGCAGCCTTGTGGGATCAGGCATTTAAAGGCACAATATACACCCATAGTCATGACGAATGTCAAAACAAAGGCACCCACAGGATCAAGACCGGGCTATTTGCCAACAATCCTCAGACAATGCAGTACTGCAGACATCACATACCTGAGGGTTGATGCTATTTGAAGCACAGCCTGCCCCTTGTCTGTGCTGTGGTGGTACCCACTGCTCTCATGCTTAGAGGAGAAGGGCAGCCAGCCAGAAAAGAGAGCCAGCAGGGCACTAGACGTGGGTAGGCCTCCTCCATGTAGGTTCATGATAAGGCTGCCATGCTCGGGATGCAATGCTGTGGCCAGAGCTTCCAGTACTTCACTATCTGCAATCATGCCAACAATAACAACATGAATTTCGCAGCCGTGATTGCTCTCAGAGGAGCACAGAACATTCTGAGAAAAGGCACTCACTGCTGTCATGCAGTCATTGACATATGGCCTTTACCTGGGTCACAGAAGCAATCAGGAACGTCATCATTGCCGTCAAAAGCATCTATAAAGACGACGTCGAGAGGGTCTGCAAGCCCTTTGTGCACCTGAGAAGCCAGTTTCAGCACATAATCTGCTGCGTCTGCGGTATGCAATCTCAGATTGGATCTGCGCAACACCAGCAAAGACCTGTCAAAGCAAATGTGTCAAGATGTACTTGCAGCTTCACATCTTGGTCTTTGCTCAAATGCAGAGAGCAGCACATCGTGACACAGGGTCACTTGTGCCATGTTCCATGCACACATATGTAGACCATGACATGCTGAGACAACTTTTGTGAGGCGCATTTGTGAGTGAGTGTCCTGAACTGCTATATACAGCTCCAAGAATTGCTCGCTGTTGCTGCTGTCAGGGTGCCTAACCTGCTGTATGGAAAACCCATGCACTGAGTAGCCGCTGTGACAACAGTAGGATCCAGCTCAACTGCATCCACAACCAAGCCAGGAAAGTGGTGGCTGAGAAAGTTTGGCAGAGATCCACCTCCTAAGCCTATACACAAGGCTCGGCAGCTTGTATGGTGACGAGTGTCAGATGCACCCCGCCCTTGGGGTACCCCCCTGCCTTTGTCAAGCCTCTGCTCCAGGGGATCAGAGTGAAACCTTAATGTCGCAGTTGATGTTGTAGCAAGGGATGGAAGCCCTGATAAGCAGGCATCCAGTCTGCCTGTCAACCCAATGACAGCTGCACCTGCATGCCACATATGCCATGTTACCTCCAATTACAAGTGCCATCGCAGTGCACTGGATTCATGTGCTTGCTTGCGCTGCAGCAATGACAGCCAGGAGTTGAGCCATGTTTTCAGCAACACATCGTACGCTTGGTCATCAGGTGCTAACATACGTCAGAGCATGCAACAGGTGGCTGAGCGTGTGAAGCAAACTTATACACTAAGATTGCATGACCATCAGTGTAGCATGAGAAAGGCCCAACCTGCTGAGGCCATGGTCTTAAGGTACTCAAAGGCCAGACAGTCAGCTGCGGCATGGAGGATATGCGAGTTTTGCTGCAGTGCAACCCGAGAAACACTTTGGCGAGTGTCGTTGAATCTCAAAACCCTCCACTGCTGCTGTTCTGCAGTGTCAAGGCCACTGAGTGGGGACGCAATGTGTGCGGTCACCGTGACCTGCATAGCATCTTGTGAGCTACATCTCGTCAGCAATTTTATGCTCTCAAACGATTGGCACAGGCGTACTTCGCCGTTGCCGCAGTGAGAATTTTGGGCGAACACAGTTGTCCCTGAGTCGTGACCCCAGCCTTCGGCCTGAGTTCCCCACCACTCAGGCGAGTACCTCCAATGCCCAGGATCGTTTTTCTCAGCAGCTGCTATGGCGCGAAGTCTGTCACTTTGCGCACAGTGAGACTTTGTCCGTGCTGAGCTCGCAGCTGATAGTTGACAACGTCTTGTAGCGTAGGCCGGCACAGCGGCAGTGCGATGTGCTGTGACGTGACAACGATACAACGCAAACGCGCGCGAGCAACGGGACTTGAGAATCACGAGTTGCCGCCCAGGAGAGACAAGACCCAACGTAGCGCGTGACATGCAACTCTGCTACTGCCGAAGATTATTTTGAATTTGTGTTGGCGATCATCGCAACGCTCCTTTTACTTTGCATTGGCCTCGAGCTAGGCTTGTGTGTCGCCTTGAAGGCGCGATGCTGCCGATGCAGAGTCAACGCACAATCATCGCTTGATCTCATGTCTAAATGCAGGTGAGTAATCGGGAACGAGCGAGACGAACGAGTCCTAGGCCTAGCTGGCTTTTGCAAGTGAACCACCGAAGTAAACATTGCCATGCGGACACTGCTTGAAGGGGAATTAAGCCGTGCACGGCATGCAAAATGCTTTCAGTGACTGATCAACTGGACACAAACGCAAAGAACAATGCATCCTACTCAGACCTCTCTGCTTTAGCTTGATCTCTTGTGCAGCAAAAGGCCTGCTGCGCTGAGTGTCCCGTGCATAGAAGCCGACGTTATGATTGATACACACGCAACTCCTGCATTGCCGTGGGCGGCAGGAGGAACGGACGGCGTCAGCCGCGCAAGCACCGCTGATCTGCCAGGTCCTGCCACAGCTACTTCCAACCCTCGCGGCCAGGTGCCCTTGCCTGAGGTTGGCTCTCACATTGAGGTGAGGATCACCTGCGCCCGAGAGAGCAACCCTCCCGTCATTTTCCCTCTGTCAGACAAACGATCGCAACTACAGGTCAAGTGGCAGATTGAGGATGAGGACAAAGTAGAATCTCTGGTACTTGCGCAAAGTGTTGAGCAACAAATGTGAACACTGCTGTGGACGCTTGAACATTGTAGCGCTTGCCGTTCGTGCAGTGGTGGAAAGCACACGTGCACTGGATAGAGCCTGTCTCGTCTGAGACCAGTGCGCCACTCGCTGCTGTCTTGAGGTAGATGCTGCTGGTTGAGATCACAATTGCTTGTGTGCGTTGAGCGATGTGATTGGAACAGTGTTGACCTGCGGTATAGGTACCAGGCATTCCGTGACTTTGAGGAAGAAACAGCGGATGTGATGTTCATGGCAAATGGTATGATGCCAGTGTCTAATACAACAGCAACCATCTAAGCATTTGACATCATGATGCACGACGTCCACGCCATCATATGTACAGGGCATTTGTATCATACTGACAATGATGAGACGCTTTTACGATGGCGAAAGGAAGGAGAGCAGCAGAGCGACTCTGATGATGTTGATGACGGCAGCCAGCTGGTCGATGTCAATGATTTAGATGAAGATGAGCAGCTAATTGAAAGGTCAGTTCAGTGACTGCATCTAGGACATTATGTCAAGATGCAAAGCTCTGCTCAATGACCGGCACAAGTGCTCATCCTGATTGATGTTTCAGGGAGCTTGGGGTGAATGCAGAGGATGTCATGAGGCAGCAACTCCAGCAGTACCCACTGGACCAGCAGAGGCAGCTTGCATCAGGGGCTAGAGCATTTGTTGACCATTTCAGGTAGCTCTTTTAGACGCTTGTGTGCAAGCTTATGCATCAGCGACACAGCTCCCATGCCAGTATCCAGTGCATAGTTGATCTAGACATATTGTGTGTCTGTGGACATATTGTGTATACCAAACAATTTGAGCTGCAGTTGTGTCTGAAGCACATAAGTAAGCATGTCATGTATTCCATGTTGATGTCTCCAGGGAACAACTGAGCCAGCTGGCGCAGGCTCAAGGCGGCTCAGGTTACACTGTCACAGAAAATGACGTACATGGCATATTTGCTTCCCTAAAGCAGCGCTGAGCGTCATACTTCAAAGTTGTACCCCAGCTGATGTGTTTGTATCATAACAAGCTTTTAAACTGATCTGCACATGGCCAGTGATGTGCGCATCACAAAGCCTTCCATCTCCACTGGCTGCCTTCGTAGTATAGTGTATACAAGCAGCTTAAGATATGGTGCCCGAGTCTTATGCAGCAAACACAACTCCATTGTCAAGATGACTGGCTGAAACATGAACCTACATTAAGGGTGAAACCAAACTGACAGATGCTTGAGTTTCACCACGAATATGGTACTGATCGCACTGCACAAACAAATTCTGCTATTGCGCATGATCCGTTGCAACTAGACTGCAGGTTTCTCAAGCAGTGATGCGCATGCGCAGCATGCCCTCTGATCTTTTTCAGCTTGGCTTGTGTACAGGTGCACCTTGCTTGGCAGCATCACCTCCAAAAACAACGTTTCGTCTTCTATAGTGATTTCTTCCAAACTTCTCTGCTTGACAAACTTCACTGCTTGGTTGCTTGGACTTGCGCAATCAAATTTATCGCAGTGTGCAGGGCTGTCGGTGGGTGGTAGTGTCAACAGCATCTAGGGCGATATACCTTATCTGTCACGGCTTTTCGCTTTTGGCTAGCAGCCTGCCCCCGTGTTTGCGGCAGATCCACTCACCGCACCGGTACCCATCGAAAGCCACACCGCATGGCCGCCTCGCAGGTGGATGTCGTCTTCCCTGCTGAGTTGTAGCTCTGCTGCTTCGACCTGTGTATAAGTGATCAGCTGTGACTGAGGGGTCCTTAATATGATCAGCTGTGATCGAGGGGTCCGTAAAAGACAACACTTTAACAGCCTTCAATCTCTGTCTTTACAGATTCTGTGCCTTTGTAGAGTTCTGAAGACGTGCTCCAGGATCAGGAGCTGACAGCTGCAGTCCTCAGTCACCTGGACAGCTTGCGAGATATCATTGCTTGCTCTGCTGTCAGCAAGTGCTGGCTTGCTACAGTCAGCAGCTTGGAACCAACATCCTTGGTTATCCCTGGCCTTAATGCTCAGCTGACACTCACTGTCACTCATCAAATCCTGTACTGGGTACAGCAGAAACACAGCAAAGGTCATTTCCAAAATCTGCATGGACTGTCAGTATCACTGGCGGCACCAGAAGACGTGGCAATGATCATATCAGATGGACTGGCAGCATTTGGACTGGCAATGGTAGCCTTTGCAGGCCTGTGGCCTCTCACCGATATTGTACTTGGTGGCCCATTTATGCTGACACAGGTTGTGCTACTGCTACCTACAACACTGCAGACCCTACGTGCAACAAGAAATCCTCGACAAGAGCTTGATAGTGATGGAGGTGGCAACATATCATTGGCCCATTTCAAGAGGCTCAAAAGCCTGCGCGTCTTGATTCTGAATTTTGAAGGCCGTGCAAGCCAAGAAAAGGCGTTTGAACTAGATGCTGTTCTGCCAAATCTGCATTGCTTGCATGTGTCCCCATGTACTACTACATGCTACATTGACTCTGTGGCTGGTCTGCTACCAAATCTGACCCATGCAGCCTTTGTTGTCCGTAATTGTGATGCAGAGAAGTTTGCTGACCTGCCATGCATTGAATGCTTATCTCTAAATTTCATCAAAGTTGATGACAATGATGTTTCATTTGTGGTCAAGGCAGACAGTCATTTACAAATGCTCAGAATGCGTGCTTCCTCAGGGGTCACCGTTGTCATTGTGTCGCACAAGTCAGACTTGTTATTTGATTGTGGTGGACTCGGCAAAGTTTCGGCTGTTAGCAAAGCTGGCACACAGGAGGTTGTATGCAGGGCGCCTAAAGATTTTCAGCCACTTTCCTTTGATGATCCCAATCGCATTTAATTTTGTCGATACATGTCTTAAGTTTGTAGTGTCAAGAGCTTCAGTCATTATGTCACAGCTGTGTTTCGAAGCTTTGCTACATGACCAATCACGTCACTCGAACATGCATGTTTGAGCATAACATTAACGACAAGCGCGCACTTCGTCTGCACGCTGCAATTCACATTATATAACATATATGTTCAATTACACCTGAACAGAGAGTGAGTCTTATCATTCGACCATAGGATTAGCCAACACAGAACAGATGGTGTGTCTGAGATTGCTTGATCTGCAGTACATTTATTGTGTGAACTGTACTTGACGCATGCCCAACTCACACCGATACAATGGGAAAATTCGCATTCAGGCGGGTCAAACCATTTTTCCATGTAATCATGGCATTGTCATCCTTTGTAGATCAGAAAAAGCTAATGAATGACCAAGTACCACTCATCATACTGCGTCAGCATGTAAATAGCGTGAACGTTTATAGCAGAATTGCAACATAGTACAGATGCATTGATATCAATAAGAACACATGGTCTACTAAAAGGACGGTTCTGACTGTCACTGGTCATGACCAGCTCAACCTGACAAACGCAGCAAGAGTGCCCTATTCTAATGCAATCCAGTGCAATTCCATGTAAACTGAGCATGTGGGTAACAGCTGCAGAGACACAGCACTTCAGTAGAGATAAATGGGACTCCAAACCCACAATCCCCATTGATACACACCTGTACAGTGAGACATGTGTAACACACATTGTTACAGTGTGGCTCACGTATGGAGGTAACGAGTCTGTTCACGCTGCTAGCTGTGACCTTTTGGCAGCCCCATTACACATATATGGGAAATGTGTAGAGAACCAATCTGGGCCGCTGCTGCATGTCAAGCTGCCGCCTTTGTATTGCCACCTTTGTCAAATGACAGCCGTCTGGATGAAGCAAATGTTTACAGCTACTCTGGCCTGTATGAGAGGTTGCCTCCACCATCTTCTGGCTTCCTGGTTTCACATTCTCTGCAAATGGTAGCATATGTCAGAATCCAGTGAATGCAAAAGCAACTGCTGCTATTGCATGTGTGAGCAACAAGCACCCACAGCTTCTCAGCTTGTGCATAAGCTAGGGCAGGTGCTCAAATTGAGCTAAACACAGCAAGGAAGGCACACACACACACACACACACACACACACACACAAACAATGTGGTGAATGCAGTGTGAGCAGGCAAGGAAGAAGCCCTACATGTGCATGGGCCAGCCCATGTTGGCTTCCCTGCTTCTTCCTAATGGGCGCTGCTGTTCTTTGAACTGCGCTGCCACACTATTGTTCCTATCTTCATGCTCAGCTGCCCTGGCAGCATTGCTTACTTGCTTCTGGGGTGCAGGATCCCAAACGTGTGCAGCTGGTCTTCACACAGATGCCTGTCTTGACAACGCCACATGTTCTGAGCACAATACTGCCGCTGCTTGCTGCTGCGCTGATGCTGTGTTGTTCCTGTGTTGCTGCTCAGCTGTCTGCAGCTGCTGGCTGCCATGCCACCTGCATCATCTGCTGCGTGGCCACACCTGGCAGGGTTCTCTGACTACAGTCTAACAATAACAATAATGTACAGGCGTTCCAGCTGGTTACTCTTGCCAGGTACCTACTAAGTGTGTCTAAACCCAAGTCTGTGAGTCAACATGCGCTAAGATGAGACACCAAATTGCACCCGAGGGGTGTGCACTGACAGGGCGAGTGGCAGAAAACCTCATGACTACAGTCTGGCTGCTGGTGGGGCAGGTGGGGGGTTTAGAGGCGCCCCCCTGAAGGCGGCTGCTGCCTTCCACCAGAGTGACCACCTGCTGTGGCATGACGACCCCTTCCCCTGCCCCCGCCCCTGTTGCTACCCCCTGAGCCAATGCTCCTCAGGCTACTGGGGGTTGTCTGTACGTTGTTGCTCAGGCCTGCCCTGTTGGTGTCAGCCTGCCTGTCGCCCCCCGGACCTCTGTCAGGCCTTGAGGCGTGCTCTCCAAAGGGGTTGCCATCCCCATTCCCTAGGCGTTTCAGCATCTCCGGCTTCAAGCCAGAGCCAAAGCCTCCTCTGGCAGCTGCTGCAAGGGCAGGGGCAGAACCTCTGGTGCCCTGGAACTGTTGGCCTGCCTGGCTTTGGGGGCTGCCAACAGCAGGGGTGTTGGGGGTGGGCATGCCACTGCTCAATGAGGCGTTGCCCTTGCTGCCGCCAGTGGTGTTGCTGCTGGGTGAGACAGGGCCAGATGGCCTGGCAAGGCCTGGTGGGGGTCGGGGGGTCAGACCCCTCTCAGCAGCCTGCAAGATGATCACACATATGAAAAAATCATAACCCAAAGTATGCAGGCTGACACCATGGCGGCAGAACTGGCACAGAAAGTCAGTGAATGGCAGCTGGGGGAGGGCTTGCAAGGATGTTGAGTAAATCAAAGACAAGGGATCAGGCAGGCAGAGTTGGGTGAGGCATTGAAGGCTGCATGCAGGGGGGGGGAGGTATGTGAGTGCACCTGGACCTGGTGCTCCACTGATGTGATGGAGGCAGTGGGGCTGAAGGCAGTGGGGGTGGAGGCAGTGGGGGTGGAGGCAGTGGGGGTGGCGCCTGGTGTGCGCTGCTGCCCATCCTGCACAATGGCATGCTTGCCCAACTGCTGCTGGGATGCCTTGGCATGTGCCTGCCGCTCCTCCGGCACCAAATGTAGAGTGCATCAGGAATTGGTCCTTGATGTATGCATGACCTCTACCAAGGAGTGATACTGAGAGTATCATCAATGCAATCATTTTGCTGCGTGCCATTTTCTGCCTTGATCTAAACATACCGTCATGTTCACAACATTAGTGTGGAACGTTGATTTGTCGCTTCAACGCAACTCACCCTTCACATATGCTCTTAAACACATGACCAACGCAGCATGAGTGTCCCAGCTACGTCTGTCCATGCATACAGTAGCGTGCAACGCATGCGAGATCATGTGAGGCAGGGTATGCAAGACTTCAGCAACAAGCAATTGTGCAAATGTGAGCAGACTGATCTGGGGCTGAGCACGATTCAGTTTACCTTTAGCTGTTGCTGCAGGGCACTCTTCTGCTTGACAACAGCAGCCACCTCTTTCTTGCTGATCAAGTCAGCTGCCTCACACGCCTTGATCCTCACCTCATACTCTGACTGCACAATGTCATTCAAATTGCTCAGCAATGTGTTCTTGTTGTGCTAAGTGGCCAAGGCTGCAACCGTCAAGAACGACATGCAGCAACAATTGGTACTGCAAGCTGATGATGGGCAAGAGGCAGGGAGCTGCTGCTGAAAGCACATCCATGCATGGCAGCAACCATAGCAGCATGACAGAACAGCCATAACTACACAGCAAGCTACAGGGTGCCCAAAGGTGAGGATGACAGGTGTTTGTTGCGCTGAGCATACCTTGAGTGTTGCCTCCAGAGCAGCCAGCCTTGCCTTCTCAGCATGCAGCTGCTGCTCACCCTCTTGCAGAGCTGCCTGGCGTGCAGTCAAACCCTTCTCCTTTGTCTCATGACCTGCAGCATGATCACTGGAGCTGCAGCAGCTAAGCAGAAATTGGCAAACGGCACACCCATGACACATGTCATGTCGAGACACTCATGGCACCCTATTTAAGGGACAAATGCTACACATTCAGTCTAAGCAAGGTCAGAGTATGAACTGCTTCACTTATGATGAACTGAGTGTGAATTCAGCTGTGCCTAGTAAGACCAGCAATCAGAGGTCCTGCACACAGTGCTTCACACGACCTCAGGACACAGCTGCGTGAGCCATGATGCCTGCTCACCTCTCATCCTGCTCCGCTCAAGACCATCCAGCTTGGCCTTGCTCTCACTCAGCTCAGCATTGCGGGCTGCGATACCCTGCTCCCTGCGGTTCAGGTCTCCCTCACGCTTGCTGAGCACGGTCTTGTGCTGCAACACTAAGGCCTTGCTACTTGCCAACTCCTGGCTTTCTGCAGATCAATTAAAGCTGTTCATGAGCAACAGAATGTGACCCTATGAGTACCACATAAGCCTGTTTGAACGTAAAATCAACAAACATCTGGGCTTTCTGGTCAGCAATTACTTAAGGCATGCATGGCAATCGCATGTTGTCATGTTAACCAGCCCAGACAGAGTGCAAAACATGCCTACCTTTCACCAGCTGAGCTTGACCTGCTGCCAAGTTGTCCTGCCCATGCTTCAGGCTTGCCTCACGCCTGTCCAAGTCAGCACTCCTGGCACGCAACTCCTCCTCCCTTGCAGCAGTATGCTGACCTTCCTGACTCGCCAACCTGCTTTCTCGCTCAGCCAAGTTGCGTTGCTGCTGCTGCATGTTCTCCTCAAACTGAAGCACCTGTTGCTGGCGTGTCTCTTCCTCTGCACCAGACCAGAAGTACATGAGTCAGTGCCTGTGTCTTTCTGAGTCTGTCAGCACATGCATTCTAGCTTTCCCTTGTACTGCAAAACATGTTTTGCTCCAAGCCTCTGATTAGCAGAGCACATGGTGGCCAACAGAGGCTGCAAAGAGTGCCACTTACTGCTTGCACCTTGACCGCATTAGGCAGCCGCCATGCTGCATTCCATGCTGTGTTGAGAAAAGAAAAGGAAAGGAAAGGAAAGGAAAGGAAAGGAAAGGAAAGGAAAGGAAAGGAAAGGAAAGGAAAGGAAAGGAAAGAGTACGCCTTTTGGCGTCATCAAGGAGAAGCCCAGTGTTATACCGGGCTGCCCAGGGATTAAGAGGTATTGAGGTTGTTTTAGCCCTGCCCCATTGTTCCTCCTATTGCCTCTAGCTTGCAGCGCATGCTGTGTTGAGACAGAAGAGCTGCAAGAGCTTGTTAGGAAGGTTTGCACAAGACAGCATGCTCTCTCCCGATGCGCATCGGGTGTGCCGGTGCATGCCAAGATCCTAGACTTCAAATGTGACATACCTTGCTTTGCTTCAGCAAGCAGAGCCTGGAACTCAGCCCTCTGAGCGTCCAGGTCCTGAGCCTGCCTCACCAACCTGGCCTCTTCTTCTTCAGCTGAACTGGCCTGCCCAGCCTGACGCTGGACTAGAGCACGCTCTCTTGCTGCCACAGATGCAGTTTCTCTTGCCAAGCGCTCCCGCTCTGCATGAACATAATGGCATGAGATGCCATGCAAGTCACGCCTGCAGCTGAAAGGTATGCATGGTTGAGTAGCTCATGCTGCAGTGCTTTGTAATGGGATGACGCATGGGAGGACGTACCAGCTTGAGCAGCCGCATGTTGCTGAGTGAGCTCCCTCCTGCTCTGCTGGTTCTGTCTTATGATGTCTGCCTGATTTGCAATTACTGCTTGCAGGGCAGCAACCTGGCGCTGCAGCCTGGTCACTTCCTGTGCATGTGCTGCATTCTGGCCCTGCTGATTATGAGCTGCAGCCAGCTGATTATGAGCTGCAGCCAGTTGACCCTGCACAATCAACCCTGGAGGTGAGTGTCTGAAGCCCACACCAAGCTGCGCGGGACACTGATTGCCAGTGCCCCTGAAAGACAAGGTTTTGAGCAAACTCAGCTTTGACAGTAACCAGACGGCTCTGTAGGTACAAGCTGCACTCACCTGCAGCTGCTGAATGTGTTGCTCCTTGCGCATCTGCAAGCAGAAAGAACTTTTTGAGTGGAGATCTCAGGCTGCAGGCATGTTCTGCACAGTGTTTTGTGACAGTAACAGGCCCTGCAACTAATTGGTAGATACCAGTGTGCCACTGACTTGTCACTTGCACAAGCTCAACGTGTTACGACCGCAGCATGTAGCATCCAACCTTACCACATCCTCATCCAACTCTTCAAGATCCAATTTTCAGGTAAGTTTTGTGCAGTTCCAAGTCGTGCAGCTTCCTCTGCAGACACAGTCAACTTCAAAAAACATCAGCAAAGACACGGAAGGTCGCAAGCGACCACCGCGCGAAACGCTCACGCGACAAAAGCACGGTACCCTGTTTTCTCTCTGAGTTCCCAAAAGCCAAACCCCACCGGCTGCAGCGGCCGCTGTAGCTGCTCCCAAGCACATTGTAGTCGCAAGCTTGGGAGTTTTTGCTGAGACTGAGCTCTGGTGCAGTCCTGCCATGATGGACGTCGTGCGACAGCTATCGGTGGATCTCAGTTCTGTGAGGATGGCAATTGCCGTAAACACAGAGAAGACAACCTTGACTTTTGGCGAGGGCTGTAGAGTAATGAAGCATCTAAACCGAAGCCATAATTCTGGCTTCGGAGCCAGTCAACGGCTTTTTCACAAGTTACACATGCCACACTTAGTAGTCAACCTCAGAGTGTTCGAAATGCAACCACCAATTGGCACTAGTTGGCAAAGCACCGGCCAGTGTTTGTAATTCTACAAATCTAGACTACTGCGTGCATTTGCTGGTTTTGTAGAACTACTACGGTAGTATAGAGTACTGAGTGCAACTGCTGTGAAGCATAATTTCGCTGACATTAGCATCCGCTGTACTTTGCTGCACGCATTTCACATTCATCACAAGCAACAGTCAGCACACAGAGACAAGCAGTCTAAAGACCAACATGCTATGCCGGTGCAAGCTAGCTGCATTTCGCTTGTACAATCTGCTGCATAGCAGACAGATACCATCTACTAAGTGCACCATGTATTCTATGCTAAGAGGCCACCAAACCCCATTTAGAAATTTCAGGGGAAACTGGGAAGTGTTGTTACGCATTGCAAAGCAACAGGACAGCACATGACATTGCGTCATGCCCTCAGCATCATCATGCATACCAACATGTTGGTCAGATAATTAAATGCCAAATTCTGGTAGAAGTATCAGGACTCAATGAATCGCTCCCTGAAAGTTGGATCACACATCCGGCATGACTCTGTCTTGCCAAACACCTGATACCTGGTTGTTGCGACCTGCACACAACAGGCAAATGGTCACAAACAAAGCTGGCTGGCAAGCAGGGCTGATATCTGCAGCAGGCTGTTACAGACACACTGCCAGCCTTCAATACATACAGCTTACCAGACCATAAGCAGCATCCCTAATGAAAGAGGGGACTGGCAGTCCTATGCTTCCCAATACATAGAAAGGTGTGTTGAGCCGCCTTCCTATGCGGAGTACAGCTTCTGACTTGACGTATGCGTGTCCAGGCTCCACCAAAACCACAGATGACAGGTCACCAGGCTTCCGCCCAGCCTGCTGAAGCAGGTCTGAGCCCGCCTTGCTTTGCAGTGCTGCAAGACGATACTGACCTTTCTTGTCCCAGTCCAACAGAAAATTCACTGCCCCATTGCACCTGGAACAGGTGGCAGGTGACACTTACAGCTTTGGACCAGGCACTTTGTCAGTGGTATGTGCCAATCCATCAACATCGCAGTATATTGCTTACAGGTTGCATACACCATCAAACAGAATGACAGGGCGGTCGTCTGAAGAAAAGTAGTCTGCTGTCTTTGTTGATCCAGAGGTTTGCTTTACTGCTGCCACTGTTGTCAGGCCCTGTCGGTGCCTACACATACAGATCACGTTGTTGCATGCTGGTGGTAAGGTGTCAGAAGCTGAATGGCCACAGTCCAAGTACTCCAATGAGCTGCTGAGTAGTGCACGCTGTTCCTTGCAGTACAAGACAGTGGGGGACTCCATGTGGCACACAAGGAAGTCGAGCTGGGAGAGATATTTGGTCTTTGTGGGTTCAGTAATGAAGAGCAACGGTACCATACCGCCCGCAAGGCCAAGAAGACTGAGAGGAATACTGTAATAGTTGTAGGTACTGCCATGCACCACTGCAATACACTGTCCATGAGGAAAAGCATCTGAGGGCAACACCTGATCTTGGACAGGGCTGTCCTACTTCGGTTGTTGCAAACGGTGCTCACGGCGTCCTTGCATTGCGGAAGCGCGGTTTGACCTAAACTTTTGCCTCCGCGTGAAGCTTGATCAGCAAACATAAACACTGACTTTGAATTGGTTGGTCGCAGCAACATTGACTGCTTCTGCAAGGCGGATTGTGAATGCATAATTTGGATGGATGGATGACTCGGAAGAGCCGTTCACTATGCGAGTCTCGCATTGCGAGAGAAATATCTGCCAGATATTCAAGTCTTCTTCTTCTTCACTGCCTTCAGTCACGGTGCTGACAATTCTTTCCTTCCATTCCTTCCGGCGCCGATGGGGTCGAGGCATTTCGCTCGGATAGAATTGCATGACAAGGGCTTCGGTGAGCAGCGACCCCATTCTCGCAAATCGCGGTTGTTTGTTTACGCTTTGAGATGAAACCACCACTCAGCTGACATCGCGCTCAGACAAATAGCAACTGCCGTGAGCATTGCAAAGGTTCTGCTGTGTTGCCTATTTGGAAGCTCCATGCCGGAACTCCGGTCTGCTGAGTCTCAATGCGGATGTCGACGAAGCAAACAGGTGTAAGCTTTGCCTGGTGACCGTGCAGGCGTCGACTCGGCACGGCCTGCCAGTCTCATGGCAGAAGACAAGAGTGTTCTGCATCACGGAACGCATGTATTCAGTTGGGGCAGAGGCGACCTCGGCCAGCTGGGCACGGAGCGAGATCAGAGCGAGCCTCAGCCAGTCTTGGTTCGCGCAGTGGAGGACAAGGACGTAGCACATGTTGCTGCCAGTGTCTTCAACTCAGCCTTCATCACAGGTACCAAAGGCTTGCTTCTGCCATGTTAACCTGCATCACGCAGAGCCGACACGGCTAGGTCTGTTCCAACTGCATATTCAGCGTAAGCACTGCAGTCACTGCATATAGCATGCAATGGACCATATGGCATTCCTTTCTACAGCTGACATATCTCTACTGTTATCATGCAGCTGATGCTGAGCTGTGGACGACGGGCAGCAATGACAGCTGTCAATTAGGTCACAAAGGACACGATACCCAGTTACACCCAAGCCGGGTCCAGGCTTTAGATGCTCATGGGGTGTGCCAAGTTGCATGTGGGCAACAGCATATGCTAGCTGTGGCTGATGGAGGCGCTCTGTGTGCCTGGGGTGCCGCTGACTCAGGACAACTAGGCAAGCCAACTACACAAACTCATTGAGGATTAACGTAGTTTTTTGCAAACTACGATGCAATGTCTGCAGGGGGACCTTAGACACTGTGCAGGCTGCTTTGATGCTTACCAGACCCAGACATAGAGTGCAATTAGCGTAACCTGCATGCGCATACCACTGGTGCAGAATTTGTCCTGCTACATCTCAAATGCAGCCCTGTGTGCAGTCTAAGGACCTGTGCTTTCTGCCACTTGCATTGTCTTGCAATCCTGTTGCCATACTACAAATTCATTCACAAAGCAAGCAGCATTCTGCTGTGCAGATCACTAAGGCTGAGATACCTGCCTGACCCTGCCTTTTGGTTAGTGCTCTGATACATCCTAAGGTCTTATGACCCTGACTGTACATGGCTGTGCTCAGGCTTGGGTGAGATTGGTGTCGAGCAGCCCCACCCGCGATTCCTGAAGGGCACTAAGGAACAACACTTTGTGAGGGTTGCCGCTGGGGCCAGTCACTCTTTGGCCCTCACCAGCTCAGGCCAGGTGTGGAGCTTTGGCCAGGGCAGCTTTGGAACTCTGGGTGCGCACTTGTACCCACCACGTCTGCAAACATGCCCCCACCCCTCCTTACCCCACCCCCTTGCACTGAAACTATGTTGAGTGTCTGCTTGCATCCATTGTTGTGGGTGTCTGCAATTGGATGTCTACTTTGCATTGGATCCCTTGCAGACTGTCTTTGGTTTCCCTGCGCTCCAAGGTGCATCTATGGCAGACGTGTGGCAACATGACTTTGCACACAATGATGCTCATGCAAGGCACCATTGCTGAGATGTAGCCTTGCCTCTACGAGTCATGACAGCTCATCACCGTTGTGACACTTGGGCTCACTGATTGCACACTTTGCTGGTTCCTGTATGCTTCCTGTATGTGGTATACATTGCCATCGTCTGAGAATGGGGTTATCACAGGGCAGGGCGACAGCTTTGTTGCCAATGTGCCCCGGCCCCTCCCCACCCTAGCAGCCCTGGGCATTGTGCAAGTGGCATGCGGGGAGAGTCACAACGCAGCTCTCACCATTCATGGCAGAGTCTTCACTTGGGGTCGGGGCAAATATGGCGCTCTCGGTCTTGGTACCTTCGATAGCAGCAGTTGGCCTCAGCATGTTGCTGCTTTACAAGAGCCTGCCTGCCAGGTCACTTTCCAACCCTTGCCTGTCATCAACTGCTTGTCAATGTTGTGCTTGCCCTGAGACATCTATGCTGTGCCTGCTCCATCCCTGGGGTGGCGACTGTGCCATCTGCTTTTGGCAGCAGTGCACCAAGCTTAGCTGCAATATGGTGTCACAATCATATACAGCACAATGCACAGAATCAAAGGTGAAAGTAGCTGCACTCATGTCTGTGAGGATGTGCATCCTGCTAGTGCTTTTGTGCTTTTCAGCCATATTTTCTGTCAGGTGTGTACTTTGAATGTGCGCTTTGCGTGCATGTGGAGACACTGTAAAAAGCTCAGCGAGGAGGTGTATGATATGCAGGTGGCTTGTGGGGGAGAGCATACAATGGTGATTTGCCGGCAGGGCAGGGTTTTCAGCTGGGGCAGGGGCAATTGTGGGCAGACAGGGCTGGGCACAACAGATACTGTCATCCTTCCTGCTAGACTGGAGGCTCTGGAGGACCACTGTGTTACACAGGTAACTATCATGCATGGATCAGACAGGCGTGGAGTAGGCTTTCCTTTACCAAGCTCGGTTAGGCTAGATGAGGCCAGGCTGACCGTCTGGACTTTTCCCCAAAGCCTATGCCAGTTGCTTTTGTCTTGTGTAGTGATAGTATTGAACATGCACCACCATATCATCAACATGCCAGCATGCAGCCAGCCATGTACACAACAGCACTCTGGCATGTAGCACGAGGCACTGGCCAAATGGCAAATGTTTGATAATTAGTGACAGGTACTATGGCTCGAATCCTTGCGTCATTGGCATGGACATGCCTCATCGCATGATGTGCTGATGTTCTTCTTAGACACCAGCTTTTGTACACACTGTGTAACAGAGGTGCATTACTATGATGCACAGGGTCTTTCAGGGTTGCAGTCAGAGTTGCATGTCGATCTGCAGCAGTCATACAGCTCAGGCTGACAGCTACTGGGCTCTGCAGATTACAGCTGGCTTGCGGCATAGCATGGCTCTCACAGACTCCCGCCAGCTGTGGGTATGGGGGGACAACAGTGAGCGTCAGCTAGGCGTACCCGTCCCCTCTCCCTGCCTGGACCCAGTGCAGACGCATGCCTTCCCTGCAGAGGCCACAATCATGTACATCGTGGCAGGAGGCGAGCATAGTCTGGCAGCTGTACAAAGCCCAGGAGACTTGAGGGCTGATGAGGTGCAGCATGTGTGGTCTGAGTGCAGGGGCCACAGCATGGCTGCTATGCCCGGCCCCTCTCTTGTTGCTGGCCTTGCAGAGCAGAATGACTACCCCAAAAAGGTGTGTCTTCTTGATGGTGTGTAAGTGCAATCATTGCCGATACAACGCTTGCGGCGTGTGGGCAGCAATGTGTGTGGCAAACTCTGACAAAGCTTTGCGGGTGTCTTGCTTCTCTGTTGCAGCGCAGAAATGCTGCTTTTTGTGCTGCAGAAGCTGACACCTATGGTGGCCTGGCATGATGATGGGCATCATGTTCAGATTTGTGCAACCTTTGTAGTCAACACTGTTGATTCGAAATCATCTAATGTTGGTGTTAGAAGCCCAGACAGTGACTCTGTCAATTTGCAGATCAGCTCTGCTGAATTTCCATGTACTGTTGCTGGCATTAGCATATAAGCTACGCTGCTGTGTCTCCTACTGTTGCTCATTCAAGAAGGCGTGACTGCAGGTGAGTATGTTGAAGAGGAGTGCAAACGACCTCTTTGCCTGTCCAGGCTTCATGCTGCACACCTTTGAGACCCAGTCCTGCATAGACAGCGCCCCCTCCTCCATTGAGGACCCCCCCACCTCAAGCGGTTCACACCACCCTGTTCATGGCCTGGATGTGGCCAAGATTACTGAAGTGTACAATGCCCTCTTACAGGTACACCCTTCACATGCTCACTGCCTCAAGTGCATGACATGCATTTGCTCACCAGGATAAAGGCTTCAGTTGGCTCTGCTCATGAGATCGCTCTGTGCTTTGGCCAGCTGTTGAGTGTGCTTTCTACTTCAAATCTGTGAGTACAACAGCTGAAGTTGATTGCTGTTCTGACATTGACATCAATGGTGAGCACACAAGCAGTGCAAGCAAGAGAGCAATTCTTGCTTATATCAGCATGTCGGCAGCCATCCCATGCAGTGACAGAGCTTCTGCTGTGCCCCGTGATGCAAATGGTGTAAGCAGCTTTGGATCCTGATATACAGTACTTTGCTGCTGGTGCAGGTGTACAGTATAGAGCTTTTAGGTGTTATATGTCAAGCATGTAAAAGGCAGTTAGATATCATACACAGCGCTCTCTGTCCTGATGAACGCCAACAGAACGGTCTGGAGTCCCATGCACAGCAACAACGCATACCGCGTATGGTTGAGCCTTATCAGCTCATACAAGCCCTGTTCATCCTGTTACAGAATCCCTTGAATGGTGAGCACTCTGTCCACTTTGTGCCAGTACAGCACTCAATGTAAGGACAGCTCTGCACCCTATGATGCTGATTGTGTCTAGATTGTTTGGTTTGAGTCTGTGCCAGCCGTTGCTCTTGCATCAATTAAGGAGGAATTGGATATGCCTCACTCCAATTCTGAAGGACGTTCAGTAGGCTTGTTTTCAATTGCGGAGGCTGTGCAGACTGCCACTGTTTCTTGGTTCATGCTTCTGCGGCATGCGGCTTGCTTGCACTGCACATCCCACTCAGGCGTTGCATGTAGTTACACAGATGGGATAAGTGCTGCCACGCATCTTGCAAACTCCTCTTCCCAGCAGTCCAGTCCATCTGTCCACTAGAGTAGCATACATTCATCAGCGTGACCAAGTGATTGAGTTGCATTGTACCTTGCCCTGCTTGATATTGCATCTGCACATGTTTTCTGAGTATGCAGTGAAGCACCAGCAGGTCAAACTTTCCTTCCTGTCTCAACTGGTACAATGAGTGGCTGAGCGTCCGTGAAGCAACAGTTCAATGTCTGAATGATAGACTGCCACTTCTATCTGGGCAGCATGGTGAGTAAGCATTGCAGCAATTGCTATGTGCAGGTGACCGCACAGGTATGGGAGTGCAGCTGATGGGCAAGTTGGCGTTTGTCACAGCCAGAATAGAGCAAGCAAACAAGGCCTGTCTGGCTGCCTGGTTGCGAGAACTTCCACTGGACCAATTTGCTTCACGCTGCGTCCGTCCTGTGCAATACTACCTGGGCAGCCTAGCACAGCGGCAGGTGAGCCTGATTGTCAAACATGGACACAATCAATGCCCTTGCTACAACAGTCATGTTTTGCAGCCTGGTTTGTGTTCTGAGAGGATCAACAATGCAGCTGATTGGCTTTGTTGCAGCCTGGCAGCTTGAGAGAGCCAAATATTGACATGCATGCAATCATGCTAGAGTGCAACCTGCTGCCCAGCTCAGATGATGCTAGTTGAGAGTGGCAGGTAGCCGAGAATATGAGGGGCAAGAGTTGCGTGCAGGGTAGCAAACAGGACAGGGAGGACCTCATGCGTGCCGTGCACCTGCTCCACATCATGTATCAGTCAAACGAAGGGCGCAGTACTGGGCTGCCACATTCTGAGTTCTACAACAACGAAATGAGTGAGAGTGCTGATCTGGCGCAGGAGTACATGATCTGGCGACACCTTTTGGTGAGCAGTCTTGTATCTCAGTGGGTGTATAGCCGATAGGTTGGATTTCCATACTGCACTCAGCTCCCCAACCAATGCATCATCAAGCACGTGTCTGCTGCATTACCCCCAGAATCTGGCCAGCTCATTTAAGCTGATTCAATCCCACCCCCCACCCCCAATCCTCCCTGCTGTGTCCCAGCCTTACCTGCTTGCCTGCTGCTGCATCACGCTTTTTGAGCTAACGTATTGCAAACTCTGCTCATTTAAGCATCATACAACAAAATGGGGTTGTCCTTGGTGCGGGATTCTGACAAGCAAAGCCCAGACGTGACTGCTGGGGCAGCATGGCCTGACCACTCAACGTACAGTCATGTGCAGTGAAGATGTTGCTGGCAACAAGGTATAGAATGTCATCCTGCTGTGCACTGCTGCCCTGACTGTCAACTTGGATGTGACAGGAGCACCGCAATGAGAATTCCAGCCCTGGGCGGGGTGGGGGGGCAGGCCAGAGGGAGCTGGTCACTCTGTGCCAGCTGCCCTTTGTTCTGAGCCCTGAAGCCAAGGCTCGCATCATGCAAGGGGAGGCCCTGCTCACCAAGCAGCACCAAGTCCAGGCGTCAGCCATACAAGTCAGTTACCATGCTGTGCCTGCATCTTATTTCTAGTGTGTATGATGTCTCAGAGGACACCTGTGTGTGTCATTGTCAGGAAGCACAATGTCATGTAGCAATGGCTGCTGTGACATGTTTTCAAGCATGTGGTGTTTTCTAAACTCCACAGAGAGCCGCAAATCCTTGCTTAAGGACAAGCAGATGCACAACTCATGCATGCGCTTGTGACCATCACACATTGTCGTGTAAACTGCCCATTAGACCTCACTTGCAGGTGATCACGCACATCAGGTTTGGTACTGCACAAGCAACATCCACATTGCTGCATCTGCCTTGCTGATGCTGGTGCAGCGAATACAGGCAGTAATGTTGCTTGACAATAATGTTGCTTGACAGTGATGTTGCTTGCAGGCATTGTTTCAGGGGGTCCACCCGGTCATGGTGCAGTACTTGGATGTGCGCATACGGCGCACACATGTGCTGCAAGACGCCATGAACCAGCTCATGCACCGCCCGGGGGAGCTGAAGAAGCCTCTCAGAGTGACCTTCATCAGTGGTGGCATGGACGAAGAGGGACTCGATGAGGGCGGCGTCACGAAGGAGTTTTTCCAATTACTCATTCGCGAGATCTTCAATGAGGTAATGGTGCCTATATTGTGTTGACATGTCTTATGAGCTGCCCTGTGTTAAAATGCCTTACGTGCTACACTGTTTTGAGATGTGTTATGTGTTACACTGTGTTGAACTGCCTTAAGCGTTACACTGTGTTGAGATGTATTGCAGTTTACACTGTGGTGGTATGTGTTGCATGTTACACTGCGTTAAGGTGTGACATGATTCTGAGGCTGTGATCATGGCTGTGTCTGCCTGGGGGAGGTTTCTCTCTAAGGCTTCTACTCTCATATGGTTTCAGGGTCAAGGCATGAAAGAAAACCCTCAATATACTTCCCCAAACAGTCTTGCAGTCATTCAGCCGTGCAGCCTAGGCTGTCTGTGCCGTTGTGCGTGCTCATGTGTGCCTGTCCTCTCAGGCAGACCATGCCAAGCTGACTCACTGTGCCCCTTTGCCATCGCAGTATTGTTCTTCTAATGCATGCTCCTGCTTGATGCAGGAGTTCGGCATGTTCAAGTACATGGAGCAAACACGCACCTTCTGGTTCAGCCACCTGTCTATTGAGCTGGAGACAGAGTACAGGCTGGTGGGCAGCGTGCTGGGTCTGGCCATCTACAATGGGGTCATCCTGGACCTCCATTTCCCCCCTGTTGTCTACAAGAAGCTGCTCAATGGCAAGCCCAACTTCCAGGTTAGCAGCTCATGCCGTCACATGTGGCTAATCTGCTTCTTACCAAGAGAGACTGTACAGTCAAATGTGCTGTTCTCAAACAGCTTGTGGCTGCCAAGAACACCCTTCAGCAGCGTCTTGTGCTGATGTGTGCGACATGCTTGCGTGGGGTATGGTAGTGTAAGTGGTACTGTGTGCAGTTCTGCACAGCTTGTCAATTGTTGGTGAAATTTAAGTCTCATCACTATGTGGTTGCACTAGAGCTCTGACATCACATCACTTTGACCCCGGCAGGCTCAGCTGGATTTTGTTGATGTGCAGGACTTGAAGAAGGCAATGCCGGATCTAGGCCATGGCCTACAACAGTTGTTGGATTATCCTGGTGATGTGGAGGCAGATCTGGCCACAACTTTTTCTGTGGAGGAGGACAATTTTGGGGAGCTACAAACGCATGAGCTGAAGCCTGGTGGCAGCCAAATTGCTGTGACCAACAGCAATAGGCAGGAGTACGTTGATCTGCACACCAAATGGGTGCTGGAAGACTCAATCCAGACGCAATTTGAGGCGTTTAATGAAGGATTTCACCAGGTAAGCTTGTCAGTCACACAGATACACAAGTGCTAAGATTCACACTCCAATGTGCCAAGTGTACTCTGTAGTTTGCATGCCGCCACAGATATTGCATGGACATAACAAGAAAATGCTCTTGATCATTTGAGTGATAACAGAACCCCAGTCTACGGCAGTCATCATCACACTGGAATGGCTGCACTTGTGGGGGTAGCATGTGACAGTGCAATGTGGAACTTGTGTCTGATAAACATATTGCAAAATCTGTCATTGACATGCAGCAACTGGCACTTTTGAGAGAAAGGCCACACAGTCTGCGCACAGTCGGCACAGTGCTTCTGTTGACTTAGTAAAAGTCCCAGGAGATACTCTGCAACCCGAACGCATGCACGTATCGCGATCAATAGTATGGACATGCAGGTGTGTGGAGGTCTGGCGCTACGTCTGTTCCAGTACGAAGAGTTGGAGTTGTTGGTGTGCGGGCTGCCCCATCTGGACTTTGCAGAGCTGAAGGAAGCTGCTCAGTATGACGGGGGCTACCACCCTCAACACCCAGTGATTGTTCAGTTCTGGCAAGTCGTCATGGCGCTGACTTTTGAACAAAAGAAGAGCTTCCTTAGGTTTTGCACAGGCTGTGACAGGTATGCTCATGCTGTGTGTATGGAGTAGACTATGCACCCTGCTTGCACTTTGTGCCTTGCTACTTTGTGTGCTCATCCAATTGACTCTGTGTTGGCTGGCTCATCAAATAGCACATGACCTAAATTGATGTTGACTTGCACAGGGCTCCAGTAGAAGGCTTGTCTGGATTGAAATTGACCATACAGAGGGGCAGCCCCGATACGGACCGACTGCCTACCTCCCACACTTGCTTTAATGTTCTTCTGCTTCCTGAGTACTCATCAAAAGAGAAGCTGCGCAGTAGGTTGATGACAGCAATTGAGAACGCTCAAGGGTTTGGACTACAGTAAACCAATCTGTACTCTAGTAGGGTCCAACTCAAGTTCTGTGAATACAGCACAAGTAGACTCGAAGTATCTCCAAGGCAGATGTACACTTGACTGTGTTTGTTTGCCATGTTTGCCTGATAAATCTAGATCTACCATTTCATGCCAAATTTCTCGAGGCCTGCCTGCTTGTCCATGAGCTGCACTGCAGCCTTTGAACAACATGATCTTGCACTTGCATCAGATAACACAGTTGCAGTCTCGAAAGCTGCCGGCATAGAAACGCATCGAATGTCAAGAGCCATACCAGCAAATCCGAAACAAGCCACATAAGCTGTGCTCAGCAATGGGCAAAATCAGGGCACAGGGCTCTGAAAGCTTCAGAATGTGAGGACATGACTTGCATGAACTGACAACTTCAGGCAAGCAGCACAGCAGTTCTGAGAACATGCCTAAAACTGCACTTTGTACTCGAGCTTATCTCCCCAAGTGAGCTCAGCAAGCTGACCATTGCTAACAGGTCCTACACCAACTGGTGTACCGGTGAATATGACGTCCCCGCTGCATAAGGGGAAATATTTTTTGATGTAAGGCAATGCTTCCTCTGGCTTCATCGACATGTCATTGCCCTTTGCATGTTGCACCTTTTTGCCATCCAGCCTCAGCTGAAACTCCTCTTCCATATAGTTTGGAAACTGCTTCAAGTCAACCCAAGGACCGATGATAGCTGAGCCTTCAAATACTTTGCCAATCTCCCACGGCCAACCGTTATCTTTCAGTTCCTTTTGAACATCCCTCAAGGTGAGATCAAGCCCCAGAGAAACAGCATCTATCTGAAGGTCGTCATCAAGCCTGAGCAGCAATTCAGCCTCATAGTGTACTACTCCTCGGTCTTTAGGCAGCCTGACTTGCACGGTGTCATGCTGAGCCCCCGCCACAATTCCAGCGCTCGGTGGCTTCATAAATAGCACAGGTTTGGGTGGGACTTTATCGCCCAACTCCTTTGCATGCTCTAGGTAGTTTTTGCCAAGCAGGATCATCTTGTCAAAAGCATGCCGTGGCAAGCGGACCATTGTGACCTAACTACGCGCAACCAGCGCTTCGCGTTGTCGTGACCTTGCAACAATGCAGCCACCAACAACGCCTGCTCAGAGCAAGGTCAAAGTCATGCTGAATTTCATGCTGCCCTGGCCTTTGTTTCACCATCCCACGGGACTGCCTTCGGGACAGCAATACTGTCGGAAACTTTACATGTCACAGTTCATGCCCTGCCAATCATTGTCACTGTGAAAGTATCACACACCAAGCGAAGCGCACAATCAGCACTACCAGATCTGTTCGAGAAGGGGCAGGGCTCTGCAGGATAGGACTGCCGGTTCTGCTAGAATTATGCACTGAATTATGCAGAATGAGCTCGCATGGTATAAGAACCACATGAATCATGGATGCAGCGAATTGTCCCTTTCACAGCTTCTTTCTGCTAGCAGCGCTGCGCTTGTCAACTATGGCTATATGGCGCAAGCTCGAAAGTCAGTACTTATCACCCATGTTGCGTGTGTGCTCTGGGTCATATGATACATATGTGCATGCACGCAAATATATATATTTGGTATCTGGAATCCGATCTATCAAGGATTTGACAATACTTTCGGGCTCCCGAGGGCAATGCAGAAATTTTCAAACGATTGGTTGTGGTTAAAGGTTTCCAAGGATGCACCGATCTGCTGAACCTGCCTGGACGTCCATTGTCAACAATGGAAATATTGTGGCACATCTGCACAATATTTGAAAGCTGCCGAGCAATGTTAAGCAAATATATATATTGGTGGCGTCCGTATAGCTCAATGCTGACAGCCTGGCTTAGGGCGTTTGCTAGGGCGCTTGCTTGGGCCGCTTGCTTAGGGCGATTTCTCTAGTCACATGCATGTGCACGGGGCAATGCAAAACTGTCTTGGCATGCAATGCGTTGGCGAGATGCGCAATGCGATGAGGCGTTGGAGAGCATGTACTTCAATTGCTAAATGACACCCGTAAGCAACGACGTGATCGCTGGTCTAACGGTGTGAGGAGTGTACGATCGGCGGTTTGAGGCTGGTCCATGACCTTGCGCTATGTGGAGTTGGCTAGGCGGAGGAGCCGCGTCCTCAGCGAAAGAGCCAGACAGAGACAAAGTTGTGATTCCCACAGCTCGCACTCTCACGACTGGCAACACGAGCCCCAACGCCAGTCGCTCTAGCTCGACTGCGTCATTCAAACGCCCAGACTCCGAGAAAAGCCCCGTCGTGTATGTCACTGACAGAATATGCGCATTTGTGTTTGGTAAGTCAAAACAGAATACGTGCAGGCAGCGAGTACCAGCCACGTTGCTAACTTTGCCCCTGCAGCACCTGCCTACCTGCTGTATCATTGCGCACCTTGCAAGGTTTTATGGTGTGTACTTTGCAGAGGAGGACCCCTCCACGTGGAAGGAGGCTTTTCATCTTTCCACTCTCTCTGATAGGTATGTTGACTGGAAGTTATGTGGCACTGCATGTCCACCAGTCTGCACTAGCAAATTATGTGCCCTGCATAGGTACAAGGGGGTGTTGCATGCTGCGTCAGAGAGCATTGCAGATAGCTATGGTACCAGCTCAGGCATTCTGGCCCTTAATCTTGGACCAGCATGGAGTAATTCCGAGGCTTACGCCCTGTTTGGCGACAACGTGATCGAAATCTCCTTCAAAGAATGGGAGAGCCCGCCTGGCCTTGGAATTTGCCCCTTGGATGTCATATTTTCAGTCTGCTACAGCATTTCCAGCTGGCTGAATCTCAACGATGACCATGTGGTGGTAAATCTCTGAATAGCATTGGGACTGTCAATTTGTGTTTGCATGACCTCCACAGATGATACTTGACCTGTTGATGCGTGAGCTGCAAGAGACAGCAGTCAATCAGCTCATCCAGCTGCACCTGACATTGCAGTCATGCTGCAAAGCTGAGTGTAAAATGCAGCACATGCAGCAAGGGACCTCGTGTGTTGCTACCCAGGTGCTGCATACAAGGAGTTGCTCAGGGACTGGCATGTCCTTTGTGCGTTTGTTGGCTGCCTGCTATCTCACCTTCAACATGGACTGCCTCACTGTAGCCAAGGCTTTGGAGACACTGCCAGCCTTGCACCAGTCCACACTTGCTCCAGGTCAGAAAGCGCTGACACTACAGGCATATCTGCATCATATGTCAAGGTCATATGCAATTTGCAATGATGTTTTCTGCGTCCCTGTCTACATTTACTACTGCAACAGACAGCTTTCTTTGGAGGCATAGGCATGAGCTGGTTTGCATCAGACTGCGACTCAGCTTGTCTTGCTTTGGCATCGCTGTACAGCTAGCAAGCCAAGTAGCGCTCATGGATTATAGTGGGTGAACAGGTGTGGGCAGTGGGGCCAGCCAAGGGGAGCTGACTCGGCTAGGGGAAGCCACAGGCCTGCCTGCCATGGTGGGAGCCACATCTGTCAAAGTGCAGCACTTTGCCAGCACCAGGTCAGATACAACATGACACTTCAGCTGATGTCTGGACAGGCTAGACTAGGTTGCTATGGGCATTGAACATCGTCGGCAGTGAGTGTGTTATCACTGGACTGCTGATGTGATTGCTGAATTTAAAATCTTAGCAGTAAGGTTGAGCTGACAAATTTGCAGTGTATGTGTTCTGAGGAAAGCACTTTGTGAAGCTGATTATATTACCACACATCATGTTCTCCTGCCTGAAATATCAGCATGGCATTATTAGTCACACAGCTGTATGAGGCAAGTGCATGCACAGGTATGTGGGTCCTGCTCAGCAGAGATATGGTGAGTACTTCTGCGGGGTGCTGTTCAACCCAACCCTGCGGCCCCCTTCAGAGATCACCAAAATGCTGCGACGCATCGTGTTCAGCCCCTTTGACTTTGTCACCTTGGCAGCAGCAGACCCTACCCTTGATGGGGTGTGGGACAGCGATGACCCTGCTCCCTTTTTGGTGGTATACCAGCACAGCAAGAGTGTGTGGGCCGGGCCTTCAGAGACACACGTAAGCTACTGTGCATGGCCCGCTTTTTGCAAGGATGCATGGATGACGCTATGTCAGGCATTTGTGCCCATCATAGCTGCACAAGTTGATGGTTGATTACCACCTAGCTACTTTGTGAAGCATTAAGAGGTCAAGAACACGACAAGTACTGATGTGAGAGCAAAAATGTGAAGCAGCATTTTAGAAGCGCATCTGCCCATTTATCGTGTAGGTACTGGTGATGCATACCATGATTGAGTGTCAACGTTCAGAGGCACTGATTCTGCACTTTTGCCTTCTGCAGGAGGGCTTAGTGCCTTTCAACATCGGGGTGCCTGTTGTGGGAGATATCACCATTGGAGTTTGGTTTGGTCATCATAACCTGGGGCAGCGCCTGCATGGCAGGCCAGCTCTGTCATACGCTTTCCATACAGCTTTCCTGTCTGCTGAGACTATGCGTGTCAGCTTGCCCAGTCTTGATGTGAGTAACAAGCGCCTCTTCCCAGTTGACAAGGCCACCAACTTCTTCATGGATGTAACACTGGAGGATACAGAGGGCCCACCAACTGCAGAGTAAGGCTTTCCTCTGTATGCGTTCAGCACACAGTCAGGACAGACACCACTGATGCCTTCTCTCTCACAAACATGTCACAAAGTTGCATGTGATCTATTAGAGTGTAACAGCTGCTGTCACCTTTTCTGTACAGCAAACCTGCTCCCATTATAGCAGGCTTCTTGGCTGACACATGCTGCTTCAGCATGTTATGGAAGACATCTCAGCAGTGCAGCTGCAGACAATGTCAGTGGCTATGTCAAATAGCTTGTGGGTGCGCAGGATGGAGGGTCAGATTGAGGAGGGGGATCTAGTGCGGCTGAGGGGCAAATGGCAGGAGACCATGGCTAAGATTCACGGAGCATCCCCTGCTCCACGAGCTGCCCCAGAGTATGCCACACAAAGCCTGCCAGCCCTGTGATGCATTGTGTGCAGAAAGCATCTCCTGTGATACATCAGAGACTGCATGTTCTCTCTGTTGTGAATCGATTGTACATGTCACTGACGTAGACAAGGTGCTGTACAGCCTCTTCCACATAAGACTTTTACCATGAGCATAGCTTGGTCTCTAATTGCTGACTTGTGTTGCTTGGATTAGTGCAGTGATGACAGGCCAAAAGTGTAGTTATGCCTTTGCAGGAAGAGTGAAGGAATGGACAATGTGCTGGAGGAGCTGCGGGACAATAAGTCTTTCAAGAAGGGATCCAGGCCAGCCAGGCCCACTGAACCTGAGGGCACAGCCATTGTCGCTTCAGCACCTGGTCTCACGCATGCTGACACGGTCCCAGATAGAGATGGATCTGCAAGCGCCAGCACCTCGGACTCAGATGACATGTGAGCACCTCTGTCAGAGTGTGATGCATGCACATTACGTGTTTGGATGCGAGATGACTGTTGTGTGAGGCTGTTATGCTGCATTACTTGCTTGCTTCAGCTGAAAAGGAATGTCAACGCCGGTCTATGTGATATGTATCTGTGGACTGCCTTTGTTTCAGTGCCACACAAAAAGTTCCTACTCACAGCCTGCTCTTTGCATGCTGAGCTGATCAATCTTCCTGACACAAGCAGAGATTTTCATGTAGTAGGCTCAGATCTGCATCTTGCTTTGCTTGCAGACATGGACATGTTGCCTTGGCCAAGGCCGTTGCTCGCTACAAAATGACGCCAGCTGAGGCAGGCAACTCTGTGGTACCGAAGCTGCCACTGCAAGACATGGCAGCAAAGCAGATAAGTCCCGCCCAAGTGGAGTCTGCTCGCACCATACAGTCCCCTCAACAGAGTCAGTCTTTCAGGGAGGCTCGCACAGCGCTGCAGCACCACCTTGAGAACCGTGGCTCCTCTGACTCAACTGGATCAGCCACAGGCTCTCACAGCTCAGACTCCGAGGCAAGCATTGGGTCAGGTAGTCACCCATCATCATCATCATCAGGGGCTAGTCACAGAGCACTGAAGCTTTCCCCATCTGAGATCCAGCGCAAGAAGACTCGACAGCAGCTTGCTGACCGGCAGCGCCACTTCAAGCAGAAGCAGTCCTTCAGCCACCTGAGACCTGAGTCTGATTGGGACACCGCCTCAGTTTCAACGCTGTCTGATGAGTCTCAAGCCAACATGCCAGGGCCTCACACCCCTGTGCCTCACCCCAGAGCAGCCCTCAGCCCTGCTGCCAACGGTCATCCTATTCAGGACCGGACCAGTAGCCCTGATACTGCATCCACTAGCACACTCTTCTCCTACCGCCCCAGTCAAGAAGCAGCATACCCACGAGTTGTAGTCAACATCACAGTTGTCAATGACCTGCCACCTGTGTCTGGCAACTTGTCCCAGCCTCAAGCAATGCCAAGTCATGTTCAGCAGAACCAGCTTGCCGCTGTAGCAGCATCTATTGCTAAAGTGCCTCAGGCCAATGGTGATGTTGACAGCACAGCCATGCCAGCATCACCCTTTGCTTCTGCCTCATCACAAGAGGGAGAGGCCATGACCACTAAAGCGGCCAGCTCTAATGCTGAGCCTGCTGCTTCTTCCCCACCACCTAGCACAGCTGGTGGCAGTATGGCCAAGGGTGTTCTTTCTCCATCTGTGTCACGAGAGCTCTTTCCTATTGCTGAGCAGGCTTTGCCCGCGCCAAAAGCTGCCAGTGACAGTGTGCAAGCTGCTCAAGCAGAGATGGAGCTGGCAAAGCGTGCCCAGCAGCCGCCTGCTGCTCAACAGCTTGCCACCAGTGATGTGAAGGAAAGACAGCATCAGCCTCTTCCAGATGTGCTGCAAGAGGCTGCTGAGCAAGGTCATGCATTACCCCCTCAGCAGGATCAGAAGCCTGAGGCAGCAAGCCAGGCTCTGCAGGAGGCAGATGGGCCAGCAGCACCGCCGCCCCCACCACCCCCGCCACCACTGCCACCTAGCAGGACATCATCAACAGCAGCAGCAGCAGCAGCACCACCCCCACCACCGCCGCCACCCCCTCCACAGTCATCTGGCACAGTGTCCTCCATACCTGCACCACCTCCTCCGCCACCGCTGCCACCACGGGGCCCAGCAAAAACACTGTCAGCCCCTGCACCACCCCCTCCACCTCCCCCGCCTGTAAGGCCTGGCGCCGCAGCACCACCTCCGCCTCCTCCTCCACCTCCAGGAGGACGGGCGCCCCCAGCTGCACCACCTCCCCCACCCTTACCTCCTGGAGCAAAGCAGCCTCCACCACCACCGCCGCCACCAGGTAAGCACTTATGGCAGTAGCAGTGCAACCCTCAAATAGCATTGACTGTGGCAACAACATTGCAGTACTTGAGCACTACATTATTTGTAGCAAGCACTGCATGCACTGCTGCTGACAAGCATAGGTTGCATGAAAGCAATGTATTTGCTTAACAGCATGCTAGCATGATATCAAATTGGTGTCTTTTCAGTACAATGTGATATTGACAGGAGCCAAGGCACCTCCACTACCACCTCCCCCACCGCCAGGCGGCAGAGCAAGAGGGCCACCACCACCCCCCCCCCCCCCAGGAGCCAAAGGCCCGCCTCCACCCCCACCTCCTCCTGGTGTCAGAGGCCCACCACCCCCACCTCCACCCCCAGGCGGCAGGGGAGGGCCTCCACCCCCTCCACCTCCACCTGGTGGGAAGCTTCGCGGGCCTCCTCCCCCTCCTCTCCCAGGTGCTGCATGCTACATTTTCACAGTATCTTGTGTCAAGCAGATCAACTGCTGTTCAATTGTCAGGCACATCTGCACACACAGTCCATCTGCTTTTGCAAAGTCACATTGGTATCTTACATCATGTTTGCTAGGGGGCTGCTCTGCCATTGCTGGCCTTCACTTACTGTTGTCCATCTCAGGATGTCAGTCACATTCCCAAACAGTTCTATGCATGATACTGCATGTCTCCTACAGCTAGCATGCCATCCAGTCAAGACAGTCTTGCTTCGTATGTCTCAGGTGGAAGAGGACCGCCTGCACCGCCCCCAAGGGCAGCCCCCGTGCAGCAGGTGTTGCAGCCCAGTGTCAAGCTGCGGCCTTTCTTCTGGTCCAAGCTGCCTGCAAACAAGGACAACATCTGGAGCCGGGTGCAGCCCCCCTTTCCTGAGCTGGAGAAGGGGCAGATGACGGCCCTGGAGCACCTCTTTGCCCAGACCGCCACCACTATCACCCCTGGCAGAAAGAAGGGCGCCCCAGATGGTATGCACTCTTTGCTGATGACCACGTGCTTCTCTGTTGCAAGCTGGCTGACTTGTTGCCCTGCTGCAGTCCAAGGAATCACTGTCCACTGGGGGTTAGTAGGTCCTGCCACAATGCGCATGCAATAAACTGCACATCAAACCAGTGTGGAGTGTGTCAGCATGCAGTGTGTGTGGACTGCATGCCTAAGTTCAACGACACAGTCTGCAGCATTTATTGTGTGTATGATTGCATCCCACAGCTGTGCTTACCTGACCAGTCAAGTTCATGCATGCATGCATCTGTCATTTGCCGAGGTGACATCAACCAGATCTGGCAATGTCCTGATCGCATCTTCTTGCAGGCAGTGCAGCAGCCAAGAAGGCTGATAGGGTGATGGTGGTGCCTCTGGCGCGAGCCAACAACGTGTCCATCATGTTGACTCAGTTCAAGGACAGCCCTCAAGGCATACGCAGAGCAGTGGTCACCGGCAAGGGCCTCTCCCTGGAGCGCCTCTCCCTCCTGCTGCAGGTCTGCTGTCACCTGCCCTTGCTCCTCATTCTGCTGTTGGCGCTGTTCCTGCACTCATGGGCTCAGCCTGGCTGAATTGGCCCAGCACAGCTGTGTGAAGTGATGATGTTTGCAAGCATGCCTTTGTTGCTGGGTCCATTGCAAAATACTGTTGCAATGATCCAGCTGTGTAAGTTCTGTCTTGGGAATTGTAGGCCTGCCTGTTTCTCCTTCGGAGCAATGATCAGTCCAAATTCACTGTGGCAACACAGACTGCTTGGATGCATGGGCCTGCTTGCCTGTTGCTGACACTCTCTTGGGTGATTCGCAGATTGCTCCAAAGGAGGATGAGCTGAGAGCTTTCCAAGCATACCAGGGCACCTATGATGACCTGTCACCCCCTGAGCAGTTCCTGTATGTCATGGCCAGTGTGCCTCGCCTCAGCGACAAGATCAATGTTTTGATCCTCATGCATCAGTTTGAGGTGATGCACTTCAGCCTGCTTTCATCTTTGCTTTGTGCATGCGTCCAAGTCAGCTTTTTGCTGCACACACCATGTAGCCAAGGCAAACAATGGCGGCAACACTGGCACTGTGCATTGCAAGGCCTCAGAAGGGACACACAGCTGTCGTGTCTTGCGTCCGAATATGCATGTGCATGCGATCCGCATCATGGCATCATTTATCTTTTTGACACAACACTGGAAGATTTTCAAAGTATAGATCAACCTGTCTGCAGAACAGAGGTGATGTTTGCCAAGAACACAGCTGTCTGCACAGTTGCCTTCTCCAAAACACACTGTTTTACCCAAGGCCAGCTGTATAAACTTTACGTAAATCTCTTCTGTTTGCCTCTGCACACAGACTAAATGGAAGCTTGTGCAAGCTGTATGTCTGACAGGCGGTATGTGCATGCAGGGGTTTGTGGGCAGTGCCAAGGCCAGCATTGACAGTGTGGATGCAGCCTGTGACCAGGTGGGCAACAGCCGCCGCCTGCAGGATGTGCTCAGGGCTGTGCTGGCAGTTGGCAATGCCCTCAACACTGGCACTGCTAGGGCCTCAGCTGATGGCGTCAAGTTGGACTCCCTCATGAAGCTGGCTGATGTCAAGGTACTGTCATTGTGCCCCTTCCGCGGTATGTAGCCTTGTGTGACCACTGTACACCACCATCCAGCGGTCAGATGCATCTCAGCAGATCATGTCTGCAAATTCCTCGAGTGCCTGTGCCTGCAAGATTGCTAGGATGATACTGGATGTTCTGCTGTCAAGGCCTTTGAAAATTGTGTGTGATGACATCTTGATGTTAAGCAGCTAAAGGTAAGCCCTGATGTGTGAGTTCAGGTGACAAGGCTCACATCAGCAGCAGCTGTGAAGGCTAGTCCACCAAAAGACAGCAAGGACAGCAAAGGCAACAAGCAGGAGGCCAGCGATGATGATGCAGACAGCCAAGAGGAGGGGCCTGAGGTGCCCCCTGTCACCACTCTGCTGGAGTTTGTGGCTTGGGTAGTGCTGACACAGCACCCGCTGGGCAGCAAAGCTGTGGAGGACTGGAGCAAGGGGCGAGGGGGGTACCTCATAGATGAGCTGGACCAGGTTAAGGAAGCCTACATTCGTGTTCAGGTCTGCTTTCTAAGCTGACACCAGATGCCTGCAATGGCTGTGTCAACGTTATGAGGAAATCAGCATGTGATGCCATGACAGTGGCAGCAAATCTATCTTGGCAGCATGCAGGACCTGCTGTGGCTGTGTGCTCTTGACAATCAGCAGCGTATTATGTCATGTGCTGGTCTACAGTAGCAATGAACATCATGTATTGCAAGTAACCAACGACGAGTCAGGATGCTCCTTTTGCTTGAACCATATTACAAGTCTTCATGTATTTGTCAAGGTGAGAAAGCTGCAGGTTTGATGCTGAGGAGCCTGTGTCAGTTTGACATTTACGTTGCCACAGCTGGGAGTTGCATTGACTGCTCATTACTGAGCCAACATCAACAACAAGCGTGAGTCATGGTGTGCAGGGAGAGATGCAAGAAGCGTTGAAAGCCATTGACATGGGAGTTGCGGCTGCCAGCACTGAGTTTAAGGCTGCAGCAAAGGCAGGCAAGAACGTTGTCACTATGTCGTTGACAGTCATCAGCAATGGAGGAGGCGATGCCATTCAGAAAGCCCCAGCTCGTAGTCTATCTGGAAGAACCAGCAGCAGCAAAACTTTGGGGTCAAGTGGCACTCATGTCCCAAAGGCAGAAACAGTCAAAGCCAGCAATGGTGGGGATGTGGTTGGTGGCAATTTGCTGTTGGCTAAGAGTCCTCTGATGCAAAGGCTTGCGCAAAGAGCGCTTGAGAATGAGCAGGCAGCTTTGGCAGAAGGCCGTATGACCAACCGTAACGGCCTCAAGTATGGGTTTATACCTAACGTAATTGTGGAGGAAGAAGCCAATGCATCAGGGAGTGGGGTGCAAGAGGATGACCCCAAGGTGAAGGTAGAGCTGACAGGCTCTGATGTTGCTGAGGAGGAAAGTCGGTTCAGTGAAGTTGCAGGAGCTTTTGTGGCTGCTGCTCAGCAACAAAAAGCTGAGATTGGCAAGCGCGCATTCCGGACGCACCAAAATGTGCGCAAACTTGCGCTGTTGTTAGGAGAGCCTTCTGAGTCTGAGGCTTCCACTTTGTTCAGTAGTGTTGTCAGTTTAGCTGACAGTTTTGATGGTGCATTTGCCAAAATTGCAGGTACTGCTAGATAGGATCTGTCTTCAGCTATGTTGACTGTTGTATCAATTCTCTTGTTATGTGTACCATTGGTGTTGTGTATCTTGAAGATCCTATCGCCTTCAGTGTTTGAGCAGCATCCAGTGTTAAGCCACGTCAGAGTTTACTGCAGTGGTTGCCGTCTGGTATTGACAGTTGTCAATGTTGGTCCAACAAGATTGACATGACGCAAACAATCATGCTGGATTCACTGGTATGCAGATGCATATGCATTGTATTGTATTGTATGCAAATCAAAGGGTCAAGACAATGGCTTCGCACACTGCTACGGCCCGCACGTGCGATGGGTCTGCGACAGTAGACTCTACATAGTAGAGTTCGTCCAAACTTGCAGGATCGCAGCGTCGCCGCTGCTGACGGCAGGCATATGGTGATATTGCGCTGGTCTTGCATCTGATCTCACAGACCTGCAATGATGTCCAATAGCCGTTGCTGCAGTTGATCTGCCCATGTACTAGTTTGGTGCGAACAACTACTCACCTGACCACACGCTCTTGATCGCTTTTGGTGTAACATGTTCAAAAGCTGCTTCGTCGCTCGTGTCGCTGTTGAGAAAAACCGAAATGTGGAGCTATTTTGTACTTTTGATGATCCACAAAATGCCACAACGCCAGAAACAGCCCTGCCGCCAGCGCAAGCCCTGGGAGGCTTCTGCTTTCCATTGGGCCCAGACAATGTCAAGCCCAAGGAGTACATGGCTCCTGAGGTACTATGTGTTCTTTTTGCCAGCAGTGTTGCCTGACTATTGCTATGCCTTAGCTTTGCAAATTCAGCTTGACAGGTAAGTCTGCATGTTCAGGAATACTCCTTCACCCTGACAGCAGGCGATGGGTCGCGGCTGCATGGGTTCTGCAGGTAGAGTGGCAGTCTCAACTTTATGTTTCTGCTGTTGCATGTATTTGTGCAGTTTCTGACTTTAGCATATGCTCACACAGAAGCTTTCTGCCTCCACGGCCAGCAGCAGCAATGGGGCGTACGAGCAGCAGCTTGCGATATCCTCAAGTCTTGTGCGTGATCAGTCAATATCCCTGGTTCTCCTTCTATTACAAGATTCTGCAAGTCACAGAGCAGCTTTTGAAGCAGGACAATGTACTGAACACCTACAGCAAGCAGCAGCTGGCTCAGAATCATCCAGCCGGTCTGTTTCTGACAGACCTTTGCCATCAGTGCCCTCAAGCACCCATACCTGGCAAGATCATTAGGTCAGTCACTACAACCGTCACGACAATGCACACTATGCTGCTGCACAGCGGTCTGTCTTCAGGACCGATATCACAAGATATGTTGTGCAGGGTGCACTACCCCAAGCTAGACTTCCCCTTGAGCATCAGTCCACCAAAGCGGATAGGCTGGACCGAAGGTGCAGACCAGCTGCTCAGCAGGTCCGCCTTACCTCTGCATGCACATTCAGCCCATATGCTGACATGTTGGCAAAAGGCCAAAGACACTGCTTGCTGTGTTGCCACATGACGCTTGGCTGTTTGGCAAAACAACTGGCAATACATCTAACACACAATCGTGTCCATGAAGCAACGCATGAAATAACGAGGCAAGCATCATGCGTTTGCGGTCAGGCGCTTTCTCAGCAAAAACAAGAGTGCATATACTGCCGTATGTTAAGCATTTGCTTCACTTTCCAATCTGATGGTAAAAGTCTAAGCACAAGTAACTGCAGGAGCACTTTACTCTGCTTTTATGCTCTGTTTGTAGCTCCCATCATTGCTCAGTGCTTATGAGACAATTGCTATTACGTCTATTGACGCCTGCATGCAGTTCACAGCACTGCTGAGATGCTATCACTAGTAAGCACCGCTGCTAACTGATGTCCAGTTGCTTCTCTGCAGCTCTGATCAGTTCATTGAGTTGGAGCTTCCTCCAGACTTTGGCAATGGGTCCTGGAACGCTGGCATCCCTCTGGCCCGCCTGCTATGGCATGTGCCAGTGCAGGGCCTGATGACCCTGCTGGCTGCCCTGCTGCTAGAACGCCGGGTCATCCTAGTGGCAGAGGACAGGGATAAAGTCTCAGCAGCTGTGCATGCTGCTGCTGCCCTGCTGTACCCCTTCCGGTGGCAGCATATCTACTTGCCTCTGTTGCCCATTGCTCTCAAGGTCGATTCTGACATGCAAGCTGGCCACTTCATTCTACACATGACCAAAGCAGCCTCTGCATGAGCTCACAGCATACAACCCAAATTTGGGAGAAAGGCTGCCTCGCCAATCCCTGGTTCATGATGAATGTTGGTAGGACACAAAGCTGTCTGGTGACTGCATGTGCAGCTGACAGAACGTTCCTTTGTTCATGTCAAATTGAGAAGGCTGCATCAATCATGTTGGATAGTGTGAGGCAGTTGTTCACTTTCTTTGACAAGGTAATCTAAAGAACCCAGGAGCATCTGCTGAAATAGTTTCTGGTGTGTGGTGGCAGGACTACCTGACAGCTCCCATGCCATTTCTGATAGGCTTGCAAGCTTCTCTGCTGCCCAGCCTGAAGCAGCTGCCCATGGATGAGGTCAGCCTCATAGATCTGGATCTAGGCACCTGCCAGCCGCCCCCCGGCTCCCCCACTGATGATGCCCGCCTCCTCCCCTGGGCTGACCGCCTGCAGGCTGCACTGCAGGTCAACACACCCTTGCAATACAATTGCTTTTCAACAGATGCTCAGTCACCTTGTCAAGCAATCTCATGTCACTTGATCAAACTGTGTTTGTGGCTGCTGATCACAAATGCCTTGTGATAGGACGCATGTTATTGTGTTGAGGAGTATTGGAATGTGCACTTAGTGTAGTCTGAGCACAACAGCGGTATGCTCTGCAAATTATTCAAGTCACAAGTCACTGCCGGGCAGTATGAAACCTGCCGATAACAGTGGGCCAGAAACTTTGAACTTTGTGAAGCTGCATGCACACATCTCACATCCTTGACTGCACAACTTCTCAACTTTGCCTGTGACCAGACAACAGATTGTCGCTGGCACCAGCAGTGGTGCGTCTACACCATACATGCAAAAGGCATCGCACATCATACAGAAGGTTTGCAAGTTGCAGGACGTCAGTGTGATAACTGCAGGTGGTGTATGATGGACTGCGCAGCCCAACAGAGTTTGAGAGCACCCCAGTGATAGCCCACGTCCTGCAAGAGTACTTCCTGCGCCTGCTGGGCCGCTACAGGGAGTTTGTACAGCCGGAGGGCACTTCCAGGCAACCCACCCCTGTCTTAGAGGAGCAGGGCCATCCCGGGCCCTCCCTGCAGCGCATCTCCTTTTCAGGGGACATCAGGGCTAGGCCTTCCTTCAGGCAGAGCCCACGAGCGCCGGGATCTGCTCGCCCTGGTGCTGCCGATGATGATGGCTACCTCAGGTGCTCACCTGCCACAGCCACATAGTTTCATATGCTAATTTGCAGCAACACAGTGTTGTGGACATTTTGTGCTGATACACTCTTTTGCTACCGGCGAGCATGTGAAAGGCAGCACAGGTTGATTTCATCCAGCTGCATTCAGCTTCACAGCGTGGAGGTGCACAAGTTAGCAGGCAACTTGCATCTTGTGTTTGCCTTTGGCAGACCAGCACATCCTGGAGATCATGTCAGCAAGGTCTGACACTGCTCAGATGCTGATGCAAGCATTCTACTCAAAAGCAGCTGACTAGCACAAATCCAATGTGAGTTGCTGATCATCAGATGTGTCTTTGGGCAGGGGTGATGGCTTTCAGTTTGACCAGCTGGCTTTTGTGGCGAGTCAGGGGCGCAACGACAAAGCACAGACCTTCCTGAGACTGTTCAGGCACAGCCAGCTGTATGAGGTCTTCATCAATGAGCGCCTCAAGCTGGCCAGCCAGGACTACAAGACAGATGACAATTTTGAGAGCAAGGTATGCTGCTGTTGTACATGAACCAAATAAAGCCTGTCAGCATGTCTCACCTTCATCCCTGGCATATGCCTGCTTCACCCATTGCTCTGTAGGAATTCCACTAATGACTGCACTGTGACAAAGTATGTACTCGACACGAACACAATCAGCTGTTAGCAGCATTGTAGTTGTATGCACAGATGCAGACGATTGAGGCAATCTTTAACAAGGATGAAGCACTGATGTTGATGTGTCAGGTAGCAGAGGGCAGCAGCAGACGTGCGCAGAGCTGGGGCGCTCTGTCCAAGGCTGGTGCAGCTGTGCACAGCAGCAGTGCTTCTGTTAGCAACCTCACTGAGCTCATGCACAAGGGCCGCAACATGGTCAAGGTATGCATCCCTCGCCCCTCTTGTGCACCTGCCCTCCATGTGACCACTCACAGCTGCTCAGTCAAGGTCCCTCTGAGCAGAGTTGCTTTTGCTTTAGTGATGAAAGCTTGTTTGGATACTGCAAATTATCCCTCGGCCTGTCAGTAGTGCTAAAAGATGGTAGTTGACAGCAAGATGTATAATGGCATCAATCATTCAAACAGCCAGCAAGAGGAAGTACGGAAGATGCACCAGTCAGTCTTATGTCTGCCCTGTGTGCAGACCTTCGCAGCCAACCATCGGTTGACATCAGAGGACAATGAGCTGTTCCCATCTCGGGAGGGCAGCTTTGTACGCAGCAGTGGCAGCTCTTTTGGTGGACGGTCAGGCTCATCCTTCACTGGCCGGTTGCCCTCACGAACTGGACCTCCAAACTTGCAGCGCTTTTCTGCCTCAGTAGGTGTGTTCAGAGCCTCCGTTGTCTCCTCATACAGACATAGCAGCTGTGACCTGCTTGCACATGCTGCATGTCTGCATAATTGCAAGGGTTTTCTGGGCTTGTCTTGTCTCCGGCGTAAGGGCAGAGCACCAGGCTGCTTGGCAAGAATCTGCAGATTGCCAGATGCCAATGTGGCAACAGCACAGCAGGGCGCTGCTGACAAACCTGGCTGGCAGTGTCCAAAAATATGCTGGCCTCTCACAAGTTAAAGTCATCAACGCTAACAGTGTCTGTTGTATGAAAAGCATGCCATCAAATGGTATGAGGCATGAACATCAGGGTCGTGATCCTCATGCTTGGTGTGCAGGGGGATCTCGTGCCAACGGCTCTCAGCCCAGTGCTGCACCCAGAGATGTCAACAGTGTCAAAGCCCAGATCAATGGCATCATGCATGAGGACTCACTGCCTTACTACGACCAAGTCCCTGGTCCATCAGTCCCCTCCAGGCAGTCCTCCGTCCCTATTCCTCGCACTCACAATCCACTCGCACAGGCCTCCAGTCCTCGCCGCTTGTCACAGTTCTCCACCCCTACCCGCCTGCAAGCACAGGGCTCCCTTCTAGACATGGGTGATCTCGGCGTGAGCAGCCCAACTGGCATGTCCAGAGCCAACTCAAGAGACTCAGGTCATATCTCCACGCAGTCATCTACACAGTCAGCCTCTGGGTCGTGGCAAGGCAGGCTGAGCAGATCAACTGCAGAGCAGCATCTGCAGCCACCTGCCAGGCCAAATGGGGCAGCACAGCGTGGCTCGCCACACCAGGCCTCAGCCTACTCAATTGAAGCCATGCTGAGCAGCATTCCTGAGACCCTCAGCAGCATCCCCAGCATGCCCAGCATGCCCAGCGTGCCCAGCATGTCTGAAATAGAACGGTCCATGCAGTCAGGCTGGAGTTCGTTCACTGGCAGCTTAGGGCTTTCACCTGCTCCTCAGCAAGAAGCAGCAACCCCAGGTGGCTGGACAGCCTTCGCAGACGAGTCGTCAAGTATGCCCAACACAGACGCTGCACCCGCCATGCCAGCAGCACCAGGTGCTCTTGCACCTTCCAGCGTGGATGCCCCTCATGCATACGCATCGTCATCTGCCATGGCAGGGCCTGACTTTCAGCAAAGCCGGCTCAGTGTGGGCAGTATTAGTCAAGGTGGACAACCCCCGCCTGCAGGACAGACGCCTCTGGGTTCCCCTCGCAGGAAACCAACAGGGCTGCAGTCTATAGATCCACTGACAGCAGCCAAAGAGGCTGCTTCTGTTCCTCTTAGAGCTATGCCCTCCTACAAACAGATGCCATCCCCAAGAGGGGAAAGTCAACAGCAAGGACCTAGTGCTCATTCTGCTCAGGGTGTCAGCAACAGCTCTGCTGCTGCAGGATCCCATGAAGATGCATTTGCACCTAAGGATGTCATTGCATCCAACGACTGGTCTGACTTTGCCACGGCCCATTCTGTAGACAGCTCTAGTGCACAGCACTCCCCCAGGCAACATGCACAGACACAGGACACCAGCAGTGCTGCTGGTGCAGACCTTTGGGCACAGTGGAGTGTTCCTGCAGCTCAGGATGTTGCAGCTGGTCAGCGTACTGACACGAGCACAGCCGACGGACCTGCCACAGCACTTACTGGCCAGCTTTCTCTGCTTGATTTGTGACAGCGTATCATACGGATTGAAATAGCTATGTGACATTAGAAGATGTGATCTGATAGATCTCAGCAATCTTGTTATAGCTGTAGGTGAAACTGTCTATCAATTATTGTTGGTAGTTTGTCTGGGCAATTTGTCTGTTGCTTATTACAATCACATGGCACTTTTGGCTTTGTCATGAGTTGACATGGTTACTAAGCTCTCGCTGTGTTGCTGATCCTTAATGGCAATGTTCCACCATGGTCTATGAAACCTGCGTTAACAATGCACAGCAAGCGCTTATGGATCAGCCTTGATAGATTATCTACCTCCTGCTATACAGCTAAATTTCTACGACATCTGCGATAAGTCGGGACAACTCCTGCTACTATACAGTGGGAAGCTGCAAGTCAATGTCTTCAGGATGCACCACTCTGCCATACTGATCCATGATGTGCAGAGCAGGGCTGACTTTCACAGCCAGTCTGCGCTCTACCCATAACTGCTCTTCCAGCTGCCTTGCTTTGACCCTTCCCTTGGCCAGGATCTCGCTGCAGGCCTTCCACCATTTGCTGAGCAGCATCATCCTGCAAAGACACACGAATCGTTCAATTGCAACATGCATGCACCTTTCAACAGCAGCATGATTGGAGTGCGGACACGCGCATGACTGCTGCTGCTGCACAAACGGTGACACATAAACAATGATGCTGCTACACTTCCAGTGCAAACACAACAAACAATTCAGTCAAATTGATGATACCTTCTGGCTCGATAGAACTCGACATGCAGCATCTTGACCTGGCCCCAGTGGTGCCGTGCTCGTTCAGAGGCTGCCTGCTGCTCAGGGCTGCGGTACTTGCCCTTTGGAGGCGGGGTATGTATTGGCAGCTCCAGGGCTTGGTTCAGAGATGTGGCAGGCCAGCGCAATGACAGGACAATGGCTGACATGTCTCCATGGACATCCCTGTGAGCAAAAGGGTGCACCGTCAGTCAAGCAGCTGTACACAGGTCACCAGACCACAGTTGAGCGCTGTGTCTGACCAAAATGGCAATTTGCACATGCTATCGGTGAAGTGACATGGCTTTCATCATAGCATACCTGCGTGTGACGCCTGCCAGTGGAGTCTTGCGGAGGGAAGGCACCTTTCCCCCATCTGGTCTCTGCTTGAATGGCAGACTCCTCAAGTCCTCCTCAGAAAAGGCATGTCTTGACTGGTATGTCCTGTGCAACATGGAGAAGGGTCATTCACTGGACTGCCATTTGCTTGGAACGTACAATGTGATGTAGCAGCCTGCCAAGGCATACTGCTGACCTTACGAAGACAACACAAGAAAACAGAGTGTCCATATTGCGCGTACATGTCGAAACCATTTGTTTGTTGTGTTGCATGCCGTACCTTGATGCCTTGGCTGCCACCTTCTGCATGGCATACAGCACAAGGGACTCTGCTGAATTTGCCAGCGCAGTCTGGTCACCACTCTTGGTATGTGCTCCTGCAGGCTGTCTTGCGCTCGCTTGCAAAGGGCTGTTGGTCACATCACACAAGATGGCCACAGCTGGGGCACCTTGTGTTGCATTTGCCTGTGCATCAGCATCATGTCATTTGGCACCTTGTCATACTCAAAATCCACTGGAGTACTTGATTGCTGTTTTTACATTCTTCACAAGCACAGACAGGAACCATTTATGTACTGTGTTGGCTACAAAAAGGGGCTGAGCTTGCACGCAGCATGCCTGGATCAAGGTGTAGCCTATTTGTCTGTATGCTCAGCCAGATAGCAGTACACTCTGCCAGCATCCAAAGTCAGGTCCTGAAACATGCATGCCACCTTAAGCCAGGTCCCACCTTGAGGTGGAAGTGCATGCGCAGTGCAGCGTCATCTGGGCTGACCACTTGCCACAAGCCCTGAGAGGCAATCACCAGGTGCTCATCGCCGGCATGTAACCGCTGCTCCACTATATGAGCCGTGCTTGAGGCTGATGCAGCTGTGAATGGCTCCCTGACACCTTGCTGTTTGTTGTACACATCTGCACCCCTGACATGCTTACCAAATGAGCCTAAGACCATATGGTGTTGTTTCATGATTGCTACTACAGCGGCCCTGCCTGTGCTTAGGTAGAGTCAATTATGATCATGCTGACCATACGGCACGTTCATTGCAGGCAACACCCAGGTAAACAGGCAGCAGTGTGCAACTGTCGACACACCGTGATGACAAAAGAGAACAGCTAGGCACCTGCCAAAGCTCTCCTTTTGAAGCGGCCTGCTCCAATACAGCTCACACCCTGTCCAACACCTCTGCATGCCAGACAGCTGGGGTCAAGCTTCCAGAATGCATGTGAGTAGAAACACGCCCCCGTGCCATGGCCATACAGAACATGCACTGAGCATAGCATGCATGTGGCAGCAAGGGGCAAGACTCAGTCATGACCAAAAGCATTTGCAATTGACTGTAGCTGTGCACATGAGCACCTCCCATAGCACAGTGCAGTATACCAAAGCGTGGTAGTGGTGCACCTGCTGGCATCATTGAGTACTACAGCGGCAGTCCTCTGAACAGCAAGACCATGAAATAGCTGCCCAATAACCAGCTGCCTTGTTGTGCCTACTTGGCCAGCCCACACTTTTTCTGCCTTGAAATCAAGATAGACAATGACTCCACTGGCAGCTGAGCAAGCTCTATCCTGTGCGCATACCATGGGGTTTTCCTCACATGTTTCTTTTATATTGCTTCAGTGCAGAACTGGCATCTCAGCTTCAGCACTAATCCCAGCAGAGAGCTTAGCCACGTCCACAGTGTGTTGTCATGAAACCATAATCTGTCAATCATTGTATGGCATGCATACCAAGCTTGGGATATGTGTGTCAGCGAGGAAGCCTTCATCCAAGGAGCTGATGGTGGCCTGAAGTATGTGTTGCATGTTGCCTTTCTCTGACCCCTGAGCTTGCTGGAATATCTGCACAAGAGACATGCCAGTTGTGACGTACTGTGTTACATCTGCAGCAAGCTCAGCTACTGTTTTGTGACATGGTCATGATCATACGCACACACAACAGCAAAGGACAGGCATTGATCTCGACACTGTGAAGCAGACCTGATGCACTGATGCAATAGCATAGGCTGCTGCTGCTTTGTTGTCATCTTGGCTTTCAAAAAAAGCAAGGAACATGCTGCTGTCTGCACATACGATGGCCGAGAACTCAGCAAGTGGCAGGCTGGCAATCCAGCTGGCCGTTGATGCGCGAACCTGCAACATACAGCGTGTGTGTGGAACATGTTATAGTGGTTATGGTGGCACAATGAGCACATCCTTTTTGATAGCTATACCTGCAGTCCTGTGGGTGAGATGTGAGGAGGGTGAAGCTGCTTCTGGCATATGCCAGTGCCCGTGAGAGGATCCTCGGGCTCGTCTGCTGCTTTGCTGCTGCAGCACCCCATGTAACCAGAAGCACCGACGGATGTCTGCCACAGCACCAGGAGAACAGGCGAGGCCAACCACTTTCGAGATCGCTCCAAGCTAGCAGTGAGCTCGAACTTGCAGTTGCCAAATACAAAGCGAAAAAACCCAGCAATGCCTCTCATACGACCTCGTATCACACAAGCTACGAAGAGCCGGGTTGAGGCGCATGTTTTAGCTGCATCATTTGCATGCCATTCCTGCAAGCTGACTAATCGAAAATTGAAAACTTGAAGGCAATCCACGTGAGGACGCAGAGTTGCCAAGTCCCACTAGTTGCGCTGACAAAGCGACTAGCTTTGTCGGTGATCTCAGCAGTGGCTAATGCCGGGTACCAGCAGCAACCAGTTGGTACGCACGCAAGCAGCGCCCTGTGCAGTCTCGTCTTTGCTTCACGTCCGCAGCAGTCGCTGCTTGCACCGGGTCGTTCATAGCTCAACAAAGAAGTTTAGCAGTCGTTCTCGATCGTTGCGAAGAAGATCCGCGCGCGTTTGTGCGAGATATGATCCAGGCACTACAAACCCACGAACCAGCTATAGTTCCCCTATACCAGTAAACTTGAGAAGTGCTGTGCATGCTGTTCCTTTCAACCAACAGGTATTGACAACCAGTGTTTGTGTTACTTCTTGCCATTGCTTGCACTCAAGTTTGCTTAACCCATATACTTTTGTGTTGTGCAGCTTCTGATAGTGTTATGTATACCAGCAGCTGCACTCGGCTTACCATTCATCCTTAGCCACCCTCTGACCTGTATTGTACTGCCCCTTGTCGTGTACCTCACGCCAGGCTTGCAAGAGGTAGTCAAGCCTCTGCTGTCAGCCTTGTTGCAGCTCATACTGGGTGGCTTGCGACCTTCTGGCAGCCCAAAGTCCAGCGCTTTCCCCTGGCAACAGGTTGGTCAGCATATCCCGCAGTGTTTCTGTGAGAACCTGCAAACCTGCCTGATACGGGCTGTATGTTGCAAGCCAAAGCTACTTATCTTGACCAAACAGCGGACATTCAAGCACACTTCTTTGGATCAATCAGATCAGCTGCCAGTGCTGCGATGCCAGCGGATCATGTCAGAATTGAAGCCAACCAGCTTGTTTGCCATGTAGGCAAACCAGAGTTCCTACGCATCCCCGCCAATTGATGTTGAATACCAAGCCTTGCCTGGGGAAATCTCTGATGCTGCTTACAGCCAAGCACAATCACAAGCCTCAACAAGCTCTGGGACCCAATATACTAGGCAGGCACAACCCAGCACCAGCTATGAAAGCTCACAAGCTTACAGTGCAGGCAGGCAGCGTGTGCCTTTGAAGAGGCAATCCTCCACAGAACCAGCAGATGCCATGCAACAGAGGAGGAGGGTCAGCATCACACCTTCTCAAAGGCAAAGCAGGCACAATGGCAGAATTGTAAGGCAGGCAGCTCCAGGTCAAGTTGGCGTAAATGTAGGCTCAGAAAGCTCTGTTGTCACTGAACCCAACTCAAATCTTGTGCGCGCTCTGCTTGGGGTCTTTCCCTTCTTACGGCACTGGGGAGGTTTTCTGTGATAGTGCATGTGATTGACTTGCCCTGTTTGTGTTTTTGGCTGATGTTGACGGTGTCTCTGAATGTTAGCAGTCCCGCAAATGCTACAGACCATGGTACAAAGGATGTAGCAGGATTGCATACAACTTCGTTTTGGTTTACATTGAAGGTGATCTCAAGTCTTGATTTTCAAAGATAAGGCTCGGTCAATAGCATCTCACATGCATACATCTTCGTGCTGGCATTTACATCCTCCTGGTGTAGTAGCTTATCGAGCCGACACTTCGTTCATCTTTGCACATCCACACTCTTATGTTGAACAGCACATAAATTTTACACAGTGCCTTCACCTTGCTCAACGAAGACGTCCTGTCTAGAACACTACACTGTCTAGAAGCAAGCTTATATTGCTTCAACACAATCTGAATGTACAGCAGCATATTATGCACTGAAGCAAGCAACAGTCAAGTTGGTTATTGGCGTGGAATCAGGTCCCTGAGAGATGAAGAACTCTCATTGTGTGCCCATGAACCCAAACTTGCAGAGGAAGTGTTTTTCTGCATTTGGCTGCGCACCAGTGTGGCGTACACACCGCCTGCTTCCAGCAATTGATTATGGCTCCCATCTTCCACTACCACTCCCTTGTTGATGACCCTGCAGGCCAATGCACACCTTGACACTCATGCTGACCAAGGGCAGGGCATGAATTGTTTGTGCACTTGCACATTTGCAGTGGTGCATAAATGTGAAAAGCATTACTACACTCTTCCTTGCAAGCAGAACAAGTACAATACATATGCATTCCATGCGAGGTTCAAACTGAGCGCATGAGACTGACACCAGCTCCTGGTTGCAGCCACTCACAGAATTCGGTCTGCATTCTGGATGGTGGAGAGCCGATGTGCTATAACCAGAACAGTATGATTTTTCATCATCCTGTCCAGAGCCTCTTGCACAACAGCCTCGCTGTCTGCATCTAGAGCAGAGGTGGCTTCATCCAGCAACAGCACAGTTGGCTTGCGCACTAGGGCCCTGGCTATGGCTATCCGCTGTTTCTGGCCCCCTGACAAAGCAACGCCTTTGTCCCCGCAATCCTGCATCAGGATGCAGCGTTAAGCGACCATATTCTGGTACACCGATCTTACTGCATTGTACAGCCTCATGACTCAATCACATCTGCACATCTACTGTGCAGCTCTGCCACCAAGACACAAGGAGTCAAAGCATGAAGGATGACGCCAAAGCAAACAGCGTAAGTCTAGCAGTATTTGTTTAGGGCGTAGCATGGGCTTACAGTGTCATAGCCTTGGGGGAGAGCCATGATGAAGTCATGGGCATTGGCCAGGCGGGCAGCCTCCTCAATGTCTGAGCTGGTGGGCACCTCCTCAGCCACCACCCCATCCTCCAACTCGAGACCATAGCAAATATTTCGTTGGATGCTGTATCAGCAAAGGCAAGATTGTTTGTCAGCATGATGTGGAAACCATTCATGAACAGCATTGTGATCTGTGTGTACATCGGCAGAGAGTCACAAGGATCAGGAGTTTAGGGTAAGCAAGTGCAAGACTGCAGACAGCGCTGAGGTCAGCAAGCACAGGACCGCACATCATTGTGACTGCTGCTTCAGTGCCTGTGCTTCGTGAGGTAAGCGGTGTCTGCAATAACAGCCAAGGGAGAAGTAGAATTGAAGGGAGCAGCAGCAGACCTGCGGGCGTAGAGAGTAGGCTCCTGGCTGACAATGGCCACCCGGCGCCGCAGCCACTTCTCATCATACACACCCACGTCCCGCCCGTCCATGCGCACAGCTCCAGCAGATGGCAGGTAGAAGCGCTCCACCAGCTTCACAATGGAAGACTTGCCTCCGCCACTGGGGCCCACCAAGGCCACTACCTGCACCGAACACTTACATACTAGGTACAAAACATCAAGTACAGCAAGTCGGCAATGATCATTATGTACTGACAATTGGCTGTTTGTGGTGGGTCTTTTGATGCGCCTTTTGGTGCTGTTTGGTGTTTAGTGGTTGTTGAATTGTCGGCACACAGTACAAAAAGAGCAGATGTTTGTTTGATCATCAGAGCAAAAGTCTTTGTGGCAAAGTACGCTGCGATGTGACATCATAATAGGTACTGGAGAGGGGGTTTACACCTCTCCAGGATTGACTTTGAGGGAGAGGCCATTGAGCACTGGGACTTCTGGGCGGGCTGGATAAGAGAAGGCAACACTGTCCAGCTCCACCCTGCCAGCAAAGTCAGCAGGCTGCAGGGCGCCGTGAGGGGGCACCCCAGGCTGCTGCTGCATCAGCTCCACTACCTTGTCAGCTGCGCCCACCGCTGCTGTCAAAGAGCTGAACACATCCCCCAGCATCTGCATCGTGTCATGTAGCATCAGGTCAGCAACATGCAACATGTTTTTCTTGAGGGTTGGCTTTGTGCATCGCTCATCCCTCATGCGACAGGCATGAAGACCTGCTTGTGGCCTTGGACATAGCCGCAACATACAACAACAGTCAGCACAATGGCAGTGTCCAGTCAGGCTTCTTTGCCACCAGCGAAACTATATTCTACATGAATACTCACAGACTGAACAGTAGCAAGACTTGCAGACTGAGCTGTAGCAAATAGGCATGGTCTGACTGAAGTTGGAGCAGTGCTGACCTGGAAGGCAGAAGCCAGAGACTGCTGATAGAGCATGAAAGAGACCAGAGCTCCAGCACTCATGTGCCCTTCCAGAACTAGGTTGCCACCGTAGAACAGCACCACAGCTGCAACTGCTGTAGGGAGGAAGGTGTTGGTGCAGGCATAGGCACCATATGCTATTGCCTCTTTCCTCTACAGTACACAGTGAAGTCATTGGTGGCAGAGCTCCAAGTTTGCACAGGAAGGCACAGCATGCTTGTGACCTCAACTTTTAAGATCCAGGAACATCTGTAGAGGGGTGCTTTGTGCAGTGTCAACTTCAGCTGCCGCATTGTTTGCAAAGTTTGAATGGCGCAGGCAGAGCAAACATCACAAACGCTAGGCTTATGCCTTGGCTGTGGCTCTGTCTCTGCTTTCTCTGGCTCACGTGTGCATGTGTCACAATGGGCAAGACATGCAAGGCACAAATGTGCCAAGATTGCTGAGTACTTAAGGTATACCTGTAGAACGTAGAACTTGGCCAGTTTGACAGCATAGGCAGCTTTGGCACTGTCATCAGCTGCATGGGCTCTGACAGTGGTCATGGTGGCCAGCACCTCATCTGCCACAGCGTTGGCCTGGGCTAGCTCGGTTTGCACCTGCTTGGCCAGCATCCTGCAAGCAGTGCCAAGCCAAACTTTGTACTTTGTATGGGAGAAAGGAACAGCATCGTGAGTTACAAGTCATGAATGCTACAGAAATCCCAAACAAGGTGATGAAGATTTGAGGGATGTTTTCACACAAAGTGCTGCTTCAAGTAAATAAATTTTATATGACTGCCACAAAACCTGCAGCAGGTAAAATCATTTGATACAATGCAAATGTCGTCAACTTGACAATGCAATCAATGATGGATCAATGAAGTCAGGTGGAAAGCATGACCAGGTAGAGATGCAGTGCAAAGTGGATTACCTGTAGTACTGACCGTACAGCTTGCAGATGGCCAAGATGACAGGGATGATGATGAAGGTGACGACAGTGAGGCGCCAGGATGCGGCAAACATGAAGACCAGCACCATGGCTGCCTGAGTCACGCTCCTCAAGGCCACATTCATGTTCAGGCACACCTGGTCTGACACAGTTGTTGTATCTGCTGCAAGCCTGCAGCAGTCATGCAACCTCAACAATGTGTTTTCTGTCTCTCGACATGTCTTTGTATGAAGCAGGATTGTTGCAGGCTTTTTACATGTATGGAAAATACATGAGGTGGAGGTATGCAGAGTAGTGCGCCAAGCACATGCATGTCATCCATTGACAGCCAGGACAATGGTGTTTAGGACGTGCTTTACCTACTCATCAGATACGGTTCTTGTGGATAGGCACATACAAGAGCTGCCTGGTTGTAGTATGCCACTTTGATCACATACTTGCTGACAAACCCTGCCCCAACTTAGTACAAAGGACAAAGCTAGATGATGTTGAGGCATGAGTGCATTTGGTTGCTGACCTGCTGGTGATCTCCCCGGTCTTGGTGGTGTCAAAGAAGCCAATGTCCTGGCGCAGCAGGGAGTGAAACAGGCGGGTGCGAATGCGAAGGTTGAGGCGTGCCATGCCCAAGGTGAACAAGCCACCCCGCACCCCCGTGAAGACAGCACACGCAAAGGCCACCCCCACCAGCTTGAGAGTGGTCTGCTGAAACATCTGCCTGTCTGGCTCTATAGATGCATAATCGATGATTTTGCCAGTGAAGTAGGGGACCAGTGCCTGTCCCAGTGCTGCTGCAGCGCCTGTGATGCAGCAGCTTAACGTAGGTGTGTGATCAATGACACTGTGTCATGCTCACAACAGTCCACAAGAGAACTGTAGTTTTAACATAGTCATTGTCTGCCTACAGCACGGCAATAATGCTTCAGTGGCAAAGCAAACCAGCTGCCTGGCAATGGCAGAAGAGGCAAGGCCCTGCAAAGCCTGTCATGCAGCAATGATGCACTGTGCACACGCTTGCCAATCTAAACATCCTGCATGGAATGCAGTTCAGACACATCAACAGCGATGCTGATGCATGATGATGTGGGTATGTTGCATTTTACCTGCAGCAAATGCCAGCATCAACAGCGGGGTGTCCACAGCACTCATGCTCAACAGTGCCTTCACGGTCTCCGTTTCATGCTTTCTTGATGCAGATTTTGACTTGATATTTCCATCACTGGATGAGGCAGCATTGCTGGCATCAGTTTTGTCCAACAGCGGAGCTAGAATCTCAGGACTTTCAGCACGGAAGGATTCTTGCCAGTCTGCGGGCACAATTAACCATAAACACGGGAAGGAAGTCGACACTGCAAGTACCTTGCTGCATGCAGGGCAGCACACTTTTGAGGGCTACTTACCTGATACCATGGACTCTGCTGCATAATACTGCACGGCAAGTCCAATTATGCTTGAGCATACAGCCAAGTAAATTGCCAACAGTCCACACTGTCCTGCTTGTTGTCCAGGCAGCACAATCTCATCTGCCAGTAGTGCCACCATCACTGCTTTGCCCAGCAACAGAAGCTGCAACAGAAAACACACATCAAGACGAAGTGTTTGCAGCATTGCAATATTGTGTTGACAGCAGGAAGAGGGATTTACCTGTGTCAGCAGAGCAAGCACAGCAATTATTATCTGTGTTATTTTGTACGGTGGTGCTCCTTGTGAAGT